>Ga0123355_10000709_pt1 | contig 45211 bp, 26 predicted proteins | sample TergutEmb28metaG_3_FD_89872 | JGI IMG/M metagenome (GOLD analysis project Ga0123355, IMG submission 89872) | Embiratermes neotenicus P1 segment gut microbial communities from Petit-Saut dam, French Guiana - Emb289 P1 | ecosystem: Host-associated > Arthropoda: Insects > Digestive system > Gut ...
TTAGGGATCTTTACTCCTTACCCAATATTGTGCGGGTGGTAAAATCGAGAAGAATGAGATGGGCGGGGCATGTGGCACATATGGGGGAGGGGAGAGGTGTGCACAGGGTTCTAGTGGGGAAACGTGAGGGAAGGAGACCATTGGGGAGACCCAGACATAGATAGGAGGATAATATTAAGATGAATATTTGGGAAGTGGGAGGGGGTGGAGACTGGATGGAGTTAGCTCAGGATAGGGACAGATGGCGGGCACTTGTGAATAGGGTTCCATAAAGTGCGGGGAATTTCTTGACTAGCTGCAGAACCAGTTAGCTTCTCAAGAAGGACTCTGCTCCATGGAGTAAGTAAGTAATTAAGTCAAAATACTTAGTACAAAATTTTCATTTAACAGTACAGACAGACCAAAATATGGTCACTTTTGCCTGTACAGCCAATTTCATTGAGATATAACAACTTATTTATTAAGAAATTGGTTAAATGTATATTAATTGATTCAAATTTTTATTCATATTTTTTAACATATTCCAATAAAAATGTTACTTTTAATCATGTGACATTGTGGTCCCAGTAAGATATACTATTTAGTATTTTCTGAAGTAACTCATCCAGTCTTCTCATGCATCTCGGTTTTTAACAGTCTCTTATGTCCATGTATATCTTTGATCTGTGCTGCTCCTTCCTAATGCATGTGATATCCTTTCATTCAAACTCCTGATTAGCACACAACATTGCATTGTGCTTTCAGGCCCTTGGCAGTGAAACAGATGTGACTGTTGATGAAGATGGTGATTCAGACTCAAGTGATGTAACCTTTAAAGATGGTTCTGTGAGCCCTGATGACGATGCTGTAGAGGCACAGAATGAACCAAATACTGACACTTGGGACAAAACTGAAACAGGCAGCAGATCATTAGGTAAGAAGTCATCACAGATCATGAAGGTTGAAGACATCGCTGTGCCATACCCACACTCGAAGGGAAGGAGAAACACTCCACCAACAGACATGTCCCTGTACCACCTGAAACATAAAGACATCAATGTGTCAGATCCGTGCAATAACAACACCAGCAGTGGCAGCACACCAACACCAGCCACTTCAGTGCAAGACATGAAGAATGAAGATATCGGCGTGCCAGAGCCATGTATCAGTGGTGGAAGAAGCACTCTACCAGCAGTCACTTCCAGTGATGTGGATAGTAATGGGGAAACAGAACAGTACACATGTAACATATGCAACAAGTCTTTTAACACTGAGAAAGAAATGAAGAAGCATTCTGTTCTACACCCAGAAGACAAACCATTCAGTTGTTCTGAGTGTGGAAGTTCTTTTAAGTACAAATCAAGCCTAACAAATCACACAGTATTGCATTCCCAAGACTCTCATTTGTGTACAGAATGTGGAAAAGTATTCCATTCCAAATCAAATCTCACCCAACACCTTGCCTCTCATTCTGAGGCCAGGCCACATCTCTGTTCTCTGTGTGGTAAGTCCTTCAAATATAAATCAAATCTCAGCCAACATACAGCTCTACATGCTAGAGATATGCCAGTACAGTGTAATGTTTGTGACAAGCAGTTTGGCTCCAAGACTGATCTCATGATTCACATCCTTTCTCACTTAGAGGAAATGCCACACCAGTGTTCAGAGTGTGGCAAATGCTTCAACAATGAATCTCAACTCTCTGATCATCAGGCTGTTCATGCAGAATCAAACCAACATGGTTGCACTGTCTGTGGTAAATATTTCAAGACAAAATACAATCTGACTGTCCACCAAGCACTGCACACCAAGGATAGGTCACACCTTTGTACCGTCTGTGGTAAGGCTTTTAAGTACAAGTCTAACCTTTTGGAGCACAGTGCTCTACATGCAGAAGACAAACCTTTCCTTTGTACTCAGTGTGGTAAAGCCTTTGGCGGCAAATCCAAGTACTCTAGCCACCTTGCCACACACTCAGAAGATAGGCCATACCAATGCTCCATATGTGGCAAGTGTTTCAAGCATAAGTCAAATCTGTGTAACCATAAAGCATTACATGTTGAGAATGGGCCCCACCTGTGTAATGTATGTGGTAAATCTTTCAGTTGTAAGTCTAAGTTCACAAGCCATGTTGCTTCCCATTCTGAAGAGAGACCACACCAGTGCCCTGTATGTGGGAAAAGTTTCAAATACAAGTCAAATCTGTGTAACCATAAAGCATTACATGTAGAAAATGGCCCCCATACATGTACTTTGTGCAGTAAATCCTTTGGCACCAAGTCAAATCTGATCAAACACATTGCGATTCATTCTGAGGAGAGACCATTTCAGTGTTCTGTTTGTGGCAAGGGATTTAAGTACATGTCTAATCTTTGTAATCATAAAGCATTACATGTAGAGAATGGTCCTCATCTTTGCACAGTGTGTGGTAAATCTTTCAGCTGTAAATCAAACCTAATGAAACATGTGGCAGTGCATTCAGAAGCAAGACCATACCAGTGTCCAATATGTGGCAAGGGATTTAAATATATGTCTAATCTTTGTAACCACAAAACATTACACACACAGAAAAGTCCCTATCTCTGTGCAGTATGTGGGAAATCATTTAGCAGCAAGTCCAATCTGATGACCCATTCTGCTTCTCATTCTGATGACAGGCGACATCAGTGTTCCATATGTGGAAAGTCATTCAAATTTAAATCCAGTCTTACTTCACATCAAGCTTTGCATTCACAAGATAAGCCCCACAACTGTAGTGTGTGTGGTAAAGCTTTCAAATGCAGAAGCACTTTTATTAACCACATGAGAATGCATACTGGCGACCGGCCACACCAGTGCCCTGTTTGTGGCAAGCAATTCACCACACTGGGCAATCTTATTGTACATAGGAGAACACACAGTGGAGAAAAACCATACAAATGTGAAACGTGTTTGAAAGCATTTAGTGACAAAGGTAACCTCACAGCACATCAAGCTGTTCACTCAGGGGAGAAACCTCACATCTGTTCCACATGTGCACAACCTTTTAAATATCCCAGCAGTTTGAAACGGCACATAAGAAAACGCCATGCAGGTGAAGGACTGCCTCTCGCCAAAGTAAACTTATATTAAGATGTGAACAGTCTGCCAGAACCATTTAAAAATTTGTCATTTGTGCTACTAATATTAAATGAACTGAATTCCCAATACTCTTCAAATGCAGGGGTATACAAAATTTTCATAAACCTAGGCGCCATCTCAAAATTCTAGATCCAAGAAGTGACATGAAGCAAGTTACACATAAGGCGCCACCATTCCAAATTTAGTGACCATGTTGACCTGGAATCTGGGATTTGTGCTCCCCTGTTCTAATGGAACAGTTTAATTTACAGTTAAGAAAATTACAAAATCAGCATCGGAAATGTGATGCAATGGAATATACCACATATTTTAGTGGAGTGACAGAGCATAAGAATCAAGTAGGTAGCATTTGTGTTTTATGTTCAGAAGATCTTGGGATCAATAGTGGCCTGAAGATGGGCTGTCCTGGCTGAGGTTTCCCATAGTTTTACTCAGTCCTTCCAGGCACCTCAGTACCCCTGATTAGGTCATGTCTCCTTCCTTCCACACCCTTCTTTTAATCCAAATTCTATTTGCTTCTTTGTAACCTGGACACTTGAAATTTATAAATGGGTAATTACATAATGATTTTGAATTTAAGAGGTTATTATCTCGTGTTCATGCACAATCGAAAAATTTGGAGTAACAAGAAATCGTAATATCCTTGTCCAGTTAGCTGCTATTCAGGCCACTTTCAAAACTAAGATTTCTGTCAAATATGAAACAGAAGTTTAAGCAACTATACTTAAATATTTGGATTCACTTAGTAATTTTAGAAATGTACATTACAATCATGTGGCAGTCATACAAATGTTTGGGGAAGAACTTACTGGTATAATGCTGATGTCTCTTTACATGATTCCATCTGAATACAAATACTAGCTAAAGTAATAAATTAATAATTGTGTATATTATAGATTTATATTTGTAACTTTTATTAATACATATTTCCAGTACCTTGAAGTTGCTACAAAGCTTGTGGTATGTTTGTAGTTTTCATAACTGCTACACTTACCTGCTATCCAGTTTTGTTTCCTTCACAGTAGTCTCTGTGGGAGAACAAGCCCAGCCATCACACCACCGTTTGAATCATTTTATGAAGTGCATTGTTTAAATCTCAGCACGTGCATCCAACTCTTTTGCTCGAGTCCTGGTAATATTACATCTATGTCCCTAAAGAAAGAAGTAATGTGGCCCTAAATCTGATGAGTATGGAGGGTGGGGAACAAGAGTCATTTTGCTTTTAGCCAGAAATTCACACACACACACAGCAGAATGAACAGGTGCATTGGCACAGTGGAGAATCTATAACCCAAAGTTCCTCTGAACAGGTTTTTGCTGCACATTTTTGTGCAAATACCATAAGGTGTCAGTGTGGTAATACTGCTTTTCAATTTGTCATTGTGAAATGGATTCATAGTGCACAACTGCATGAACGACAAACAACGATCAGGTTATTCTTTGTTCTTTCTGTGGCATTACAGCTCAGCTCAGTCCTACATCATCTCACTGCTGAGGTTCCTAGATCACTACAATTAGACACACACACACACACACACACAGTAGGACTTCTCTGAATGAGTGGTCTGCTTATTGCAGAGGCTGCTATCTACAGAACACACAACAAAAGAGACGAACATCCATACCTCAGGGGGATTCATATCCAGTCCCAGCAATTGATTGCTTATAGACCTGTGCCATAGACCTCATGGCCACTGGGACAGTCAGCATGCTCTTCATGCTTCCAAGAACTTGTCTTTGGGTGTGGAGATAAGGGCTGTTTGTGGATCTGAGATGACTGTTGCTTGGTTTCTGGGTCATACCCATACACTCATGTTTCACCACTTGTGTGTCATTTTGAAAGGACTTCTGGGTCTCTTTCAGGCTTCTCTTAAAGGTCCTGGCATGTGCTTACATAATTCTCGTACTGCATGTGGAGCACATATTTGGCAGTAATCTGATGCACATTCACATGGTCTTTCAGAATGCTCTGAACAGATCTAAATTAAATTGCTTATGTCAGCAGCTTTACAGATTGTGACTCCACCATTTTCAAGGACAAGTCCCTACATTGGATTGGCATTTTCATTTTTGCTCATCGTGGATATCCTGATGTTCAGCATCTTAAACAGAGGTCACACTGCTTTTGAATTTGGAAAACCATTCAAAAACTCATGTCTTCCTATTGTCTGGTCTCTCAAAACTTTCCAAAAGTTTCTGTACCATTTTTGCCAGGTTTAAACCAAACTTTGATGCAGGAACACTGTTCTGTCAAGTCTGTCATTTTGTAGGTACACCAAAATTGCATAAAGAACAACACACACTTGTACAAAACAGGACATAACCCAACAATAACAAGTGTTACAGCTTTATTCAAAACAGGAAATGACTCTGCAGACTGTGCTTTGTCTACATCAGGCAGTACAAGTTCTTGCTAGCAGCTGTAGCCTCATCCCACATTCAGTCCAGGAACTATTTGATCAAACCATGTAGTGCATTAATGATATATCACCATACCAACATCTCATTTGTTGAGGTGAAACTACGGTGTTTCTTCACGTATCATTAAATATAAAATGAGTGCGAGTATATCCTTTGTGCAATCTAATTTTACCTTGAGCACAAATGTGATCTTGGTGCTGACTGTCAGCATTTGGTCCTGCCTCTCTCCCACTCCTGTGGCTGTGTGTAATCTTCCTTGCAACCTGCCTACATATGCTGACTGCATCCCCTCCCAAATGAACCTGAACAAGAAGGCAGTATGTTCCTTCAAAATGTTGGTATATGCCTTCAAGGCTGTATGGTGTAAACCCAGAAGACCACAACTGTTATATGACCATGACACTTGTTTTATAGTTGTCAATGAACAATCACCATGTGATAATTGATACAAACTGTAAATACATTAACTTAAAAAATAGCATAATTTTTTGTGGAATCCCATTTTACACCATGTTAACCGAAGTTGATCAATTCTTGGCAGTTTGTGGAAAGAGGACACCCAAAAATGAATGGTGGGTTGATCAAATAAATGACATGTGGTACAAATGATGATGGTCGAAATTTACCACAGACACAAAAGAAGAAGTAGTAGTAATCCCAATATATCAGCTATGTTAATATACAGAAGATGAACAAGACAGGCATTGTATGTTCATATAATGTAACACTGAGGCGTGTTCATGTAACCATTGTTCCCATACACATGCAATAAGTATTGCATATTCTGAGTGTGTGTTTGTAGCCTTAGTTATCCAGCATGCAAAGTGCATTCATCACCTTATATTGTCATCTGTGGTCTGTCCAGCTGCACAATACTTTTTCAACAGTCTCATAAACAGCACAATTTTCAGGAAAAAGTTACTGAACATGAAATGTGTGTTTTGATTTTCTCTACAACTTTTTTCTGAAATATTTCTCTTTTGAGAAGAAGTCAGCGAGATATTGTCATAAATGTATGCAGGCTTCATGTAAAGTACCCATTATTCCTGTCATATTTTACTGAAACATGTACATGTAGGACAGATTTTCAAAAAATACTCCAATATCAGTTTCATGACAATCTGTCCAATGGAAGCTACATTCTTCCATGCAGATGGACAGACAGACATGACAAAGCTAATGGTTGCTTTCCGTAATTTTGCAAACATGCCTAAAAACCAGTTAGAATACAAAGACGTGAATGCAGCCATATTATGAGAAGTTAGGAAATATGTCCATATTATAACAACTGTGGCACATCTGCTCTCTTTTGATAAGTTCTTTTAAAATGAAAAATTTGTTTCCTTTTTAATAAACCTAATGATTGTAGTAGCATGTTAAATGATACATTAAATACATGTTTGTACAGAGTGGTGTAAAGGCCACTTGATATGCACATTTTAACAGCCTCTAGTTTTACATGACTTTTGTGCCACTCTGTATACATGCTTGTAAGCATGTATACTCAGGTTGGAAGAAGCTTTGTTTTACCATCAATGACAGAGATTATGGCAGCCCATTAATGAGAATTTCAGATATGTATGCATAGCATAAACAGTATTGATCCTTTCACTACCTTATTGTGAGTCAACTAAAAAAATCTCTGTGACTTAGAGAAAGAACGTATTGGACATAAAATATGTGCTTCAGTTTTCTTAAAGCTAGTTAAAAATATTTTTCACTCCAGTAAGTATTTAGAGAGTTACACCCAAAATGTGGATGCTTACAGACACTGGTCATCATGTTAGTGTTTGTTCTTGTTGGATGTAACAAAATTGGAATTTGTTGAAATGCACAAACACCATGAAACCCTGTTCTGCTTCTCTTGTTATATATGAACATTGAAGGTATTAAGGATGTTTTTGAAATTGCGTTTTGCAAACCTGCCTAGATTGAGGATGCTGTCTTCTGGGATGTTATGCTCAATAGTGGGGTTGACACATCCAATATGTTAACCGCACTACAAAACATAACATCTCAGAAGTTAGAATCATCAACATCAGCACCATGGAAACCAAATGTCACATGACTAGAATGAGTTAGCAGCTGTAATAATGCAAGACTGTTTTGTGGAATATGTAATCAATTGATGTTTGAGATGAGACTACACAGTGTTATATTACAAGCACAGCCTTACCATGGGAACCTCAAATTTCACCGAGGGTTTTGCCATTTCTTCAGGCTAATGCCAGAATAAAGTTGTATCTGTGCATGCAATAAAGGCATATGGGAAAGTGGTCAACTTCTCACCCTGGAGAAAGAGCTCATCTGAACAATTTGGAGAATAGCGGATCCAGACTGTAGCCTAGTCAGTACACTGCCTACAGTATCTCAGTGCCTGGATGGTACCTCACAATAGGCCATGACGTTTTCGTTCCACACCCTGCACACTTCATTATTCACTGTCATTACATTATTTAGCACTATACAGCGAGAGCTACTGAAAGTATCAGTAAATCATATATAAATTAATTGAATTAGAGGGAATTGGATACATTTAAAATACCCTTATGCAATTCAGTACTGAAAATGCATGCATCTCTACTATGATAATTGTTATCGGCTCAAGATTATATAATACTTCATTACAATTTGAATGTTATTATAATTATATAAATTTTTTGTTGTTATAATGGATCCATTATGCAAATAGGTTACATATACAGCTATTGATAAAGATGTGACATTTTAACATCTGTATCTTGACATCATCTATTAATAATTATATGCATAATCGTTCATGAATGCTAGAATTACAAAATTAGTGGTTGGGGGCCTGGAGTGGTCGAGAACAATAGGTGGAAAGTTTTGGTATTCTGTGCGTTAGTAGCATCTCTCATATATATTCAAAATTGATAATATTTTAATACAAACGTGGATGATACACCTAAATATAGGCCTAATCATACTGCCCTTACCTGAATTTGATTACTGAACGTTGTGACTGCCCAGGCCGATGTAGGGTGAATATCTGAGGGACAAGTTCTGTCCAATTTAAGATATCTTGGCAGTTCATTGCGTTCCAGGTATGACGAAAAATTCCATACCTGCTTTTAACAACATTTAAAGTCACCTGTACACTAGGCTAGAGTAATCGACGTGATTTTGTATTTTATATATTATACCGTGAACACTTCCAACATATCCACACGCTGCTCTGACTTACTGTGTAATAATTCTTTCTGCTATATATTTACACTACAAACAATCTCAGTCAATTCTACATATGCAAGAGATCAAAATATTGTTGTCTACAGCAATTAATGTACTTCCTGATGATGGACCAGTAAGGTCCCCAATATGTAAGAGTTGTGTTTTTAAAAATATTATTGTAACTCTAATGACAATTGCATGGCTTTGTTGGTTAAAATTAAAATAATCGAGGTAACATTATAATACTTACAGTGGCAAGGGCCTCTGCCTATATTATTCACATGGCAGCATGATACATTTAGTCTGATGACAGATTACGTTAGTTTAATTTCTTGTTGTTTCTATTTGGTCTACTCTGTTTGTTTTTGGCGTGACAGCCCCCAGTGAGCCAGGGTCTCCTCATTCTCAAGGTTTCTAGATCACACACAGACACACCACAGTAAGTAGGACTCCTCTGGACGATTGATTGATTGATTGAATGACTGTAATTGGGTTCAGGACACCTTGGTCCCAATGCACCTAGGCCTTAAATAACGGGGCCCTTTGTGCCCCATATCAATTTATGGGAGCCCTGTTGCTTTACTAAAGTTCCAGATGGCCCCCAGACTTATGCTCTTAATGTCCTCTGGCTCCAGCAAGAAGGAGCCCAGATACGCATGTCTTGAGTGAAGCCAAAGCTTCACACTCGCCAAAAATGTTGGCAGAGGTTTCATCCTCTGCTCCACACCTCCTACACAATGGAGTGTCTGACAGCCCCACTAGATGAAAATGTCTTTTCAGGGTATTATGTTCTGTGAGAAGGTCAGTAACAGCCCTGGATTGTATCCTGCTAAAGGAAAGAAGCCTAGCTTTGACACCCTGACAAGTTGCCGAAATTAATTCTCGATCCTGTCTTCAGGTGTCACCAAGAAGTTGCCATCACTCCTCTGGACAAGTGATCAGCTCATCGCAGAGACCTCAACTTGACAACACACAACACTCACAACAGACAACACGTCCATGCCCACAGTGGGATTCGAAGCCACAATGTCAGCAGGCGAGCGGCTGCAAACCTGCGCGTTAGACCATGCGTCCCCTGGAACCAGCATTCTATCTACATAGTAAACAAAAATAAAATGCAAATTCTGGGCTGGGGGTGTTGTAGATTCGTGCTCTAACGTTCAACATGCTTGGTCACCACATTATAAACAACTCCCCGCCCAATTTTACACTGCTTAAAATGAAAACTGAACACTGTTGAGAACGTAACAAAAACTGCCAAATTAATAACATTTCTTACCGTCCCCATTCAGTCCCACAGCAGGCCATGTGAAATCTGTGATGGGAACAGTGGCACTAGAATGGGTTTCACTCCAAGTTACACTGTTTTATCCCCATCAATTATCATTCCACCACTCCTCCACTCTCATTTGTGTAGGTAAGGGGACCAGCAGTAAGCTCATTAGAGCACATGCCATCTAGTGCATTAGTAGCCACAGTGCCGAGAGGCAGTACTACACCACCCGAAGCAAGAACAGAGCAGACAACAAAACACTGCAGTTACCTGACTCAACCAGATACTGATATACTAATGGGGATTGTTTTTATGGACTGTTCTGTCCCTCCTTCCACACATCGACCCACTTAGAACTCGCTTGTCCCCATCTTACACGACATTTCACAATCATGTTCTCTATGAAAGCAGTCTGCAGCGAGCACCTTCATACGATGCAGACCTAAGTTTAAACTTCCAACCTCTCTTTGTGCTTTCTTATTCTTGTAATTTCTGACCTTCATGTTACTGTTCCCAGCCAATTCCAGAGCTGTTCACATCAACTCACTTGCAGTAATTCGCTATCTTTTTTAAACAAGACGGAGTTTGTTTGAAATTTTCATTGTTGATCTACCCCTAGGTTTGTCAAGCAGTCTCTTCCTTTCAGGTTTTCTGACCAATATTTTGCTTGCATTTATCGTTTCTACTATGTATGCTAAATGCCCCGCCCACCTCACACTTAGATAATAAGATGTGAAAGTGAGGAGAAAAATTGTGCCGTTATATGATTAGGAACAATTAAAAACGGGATTAGATCAGAAATTTCAGTTGCTCCAAGGACACCCATCAGTCATCGAGCTACAAAAGATCACGCTGAGCACTGTACACATCATTCGTAAAGTGCTGGGGTAAAATGCTTTGATCCCTTGTTGAGATCTGGCTTACAAGAAGAAGGATAAATTTAAAATTTGAATTATGATGATGATGATAATAATAATACTCAATTCACGTACTGATTTTCTTTACATATCCATGCCTCATCCTTCGTAGTCTCATTCCACACCTTATAATCATTCACATTTTCCTTTCCCTCTCCCATTCCTTCCTCCACCCTTTTATGTCTGCCTGATGGCTATCGTAAACCTACAGACGTTTTCTCCCACTGCTTTGAAGTCACTGTTCCTATGCATTGTCGCAAATGTTGTATTTTTGACTGGAAAAACCCCATGAAATCTGGTAACCTGAATATAATTTTGCAGGTTGCTGGGACAAATTTCTTAAAACCCCATGACATGGGCCATACTGCTCTCAGAATATCTACAAAATTGCAAAAAGCAACCCATAAATCAAGAATATGAAATAAATTTCTGGCCATGAACCAACAATAATGGCCATTACAAGGCAGAATGGCCGGCACTAGTACAAGGTGAAATCCCTGATGTTTCAAGCATGTCAACACTGCCAGTGCTTGGATGACATACAATACTTCTGCCTCACAGACTGACAATGATTTTGTACCATTAGTCAGATCCCATCTGCACCCCCAAAACTTGAAGTAACTGTTATGGTACTGTTAGGTCACTACCCAGCCCATCTGTCTGCTGATGTCCTAGAACTGAGAACTGGCATGAGCTACGTTTCTACCAAATTATGTGACTGTACTTGTTCAACCTGTTGATTAAGGCATTACAAAGCTGGCAAAGACTACTATTGCAATAAGCTACTTTCTGGCAATATAAATTCAATGCAAGTCACAGAATATCTTATTCTGTAACAAAGGCATCCCTGTAGTTGTTGCATAGCAAGAGACAGTATCTGCTAGTAACACTGTTCCTAGTCTCAAGGGTGGTATAAAAATAAAATTAACATTTCATAGTATTCTGCAGACAAGCACCATGACATCCAAGTGTTCAGTAAACTAACAAAGTTGTTGAACGATTGCACTATGGCAATAAGGATGTCAGGCCAGTGGCATTTGTTCAGAACTTCTGATGGTGCTCTACTTGTAAACATCGTCACTTCTACCTTGCTTACACATACATCAGAAAACTTCCAAGATCTTCATATTGTCAAATTCATATACTGCCATATCGAAGCTGACATAAACTTGAATTAGTGTAAACAGAATACTGACAGAATGTTTACATGGGCACTATGATACTTTAGTAACACAGTGACACTGTGGGACAAGAATTACGCTTAAAGAATAAATTTTGAGTAACCCACGGCAAGAAATCATAACACAAGTCTTTATACAGTAGTGGACACAATGACAGTGTCACAACTGCCACAGGCTGGCTCAATATAAAGGAGTATTTTAGCGTCACAAAACTGTGACACACCGCCAGCTGGAATGTGGATACACAATAACAATCGTTACAATATATGACTGATAAGGTTCATTGTTAATTTCAGAGCTGTTTTATCAGAATTACGTTAATATTGATTTTACCACCTAATACAACCATAAATACATTTCTCAATGTATTACAACATATTTTTGTAAATGCTTTGACAGTAGGCTGCCACCTTCAGGGATAAAAGTCACCATACACTATTAAAAATTTACAAAACTGTTTAGATATAGGCAAAACTACTAATAAGGCTATGTTAAAACACTAAATCACAACAAATTAAACATTTTACTTAAAAATCCATTATATTTCCATGAAATCTGATATTCACCTAAATTATACTTAAGAATTCAGTTTCCACCACATTGAATAGTCTCTGTCCATTTTACATGAACCAACTGGTCAGTGCTGCTGGGAGAAGTAACTGGTGTTCATTATGCAATCCATACAGAACACCAATACACTGGCAAAATTGAATTTCTTTATGTTACTGCAGGAGGCAACAACACAACATTTTCTGGTGCCTGGAGGGTGAGCAGTGAAAGGGGCCACCCCTTACATAAATTATGAATTTCAAATATTGTAATAATGTATTGAAATTTATTTGGCTCAATAATCTAAAATCTTTTATTCTGTACAATTCATAGTGACAATATACTACATCAACATAGCCCATCATTCACAACTAAGACTTTTTATTGTCAGTATTTAGTATTCAATACAACCTCTTAGAGGGTCAACACCCTACAACACACCACTGATACCATGGAAATCCTATACACCACAGGAAAAGATTCATGTCTTGAGACAATATAAAAATATTACACCTATGAAAAAACAAACAATAATAGCCACATACAGGCCAAAATACCTCAGAACCAAACTCCATTTTCAGAGATTTAGTCCAACAAGACCAATAAACAGTCACCCCACATGACTTCAGGCTTCCTCTGTGCAGTACTGGAGATCTGCAGTCTTTTGGGATTTTATGCTGTTTAGCATGGTAGTCAGTTACCAACGTCTCGGAACAACCTCTCAGTACCATCTTCAAGGGTCAAACAGTTCAGTCACTCTCTTTCAGTACTCAGAAATCCAGCAGTTTCTGCATATTACAAACAAAACCCTCCATCTACATATATCTCCTCTCATATCCTTCGCATGCAACAATAATAATTTCTAGATCTCCGCCTCTGAATTAATAATTTAGGTGACTATTTGATTTCAGATTTAGAATCTTCAAAACTAGATCACAGTCACAGTCACTGATCTAAATCTAAGAGTCATCAAAACTGTAAGAATCTTCACATTTCACTTATTATTATTCTAACAATTTTCTCTATCACTTACCACCATATCCATTCTAACCTTTAACTTCAATTTCCAGTTCACAATTAAAGGATACTTACAACATACTGACTACAACCCACCCTAGAGAGAGATGTTATACAACTAGTCTACATTCAAAAAAATAAATAACTTTTATCAATGAAATTACAGTAGGGTCTCCTTTTGCAATGGTTTGTTTTACTTTGATTCACTTTTACGACTCTTTGTCCAGTCAGACTGAGCGCTCCTGACTTGTGGTGCATCATTGTCGCAACTCAAGCATCCTTTCTCTACTTAGTGTGCTTCTAGCTCTTTTCTGGTGTGCATGTTTCTTCTTTTCCTATTTCAGTGCAAATTCTTTTAAGTTGAGTGTGATTTTTCCACCTATGATGACCATCAAAAAGACGGATTGTCCTCATTTACAAAAAGGAGTGAAAAGAACAAGGAAGACTGTAACTTTTGAGACTAAAATGTTAGTGATCAGAAAAATGGAAGCTGGCAAGAAACGTCGTAATGTTTGTAGTTCCCTCAACTTCGCACCAGCTACTGTATCAACAATTATGGTGAACACTGAAAAAATAAAACAATCAGCACAGAAAACTACAAAACCGTGCGTATCAAATGTAAGTTACACTAGAAATTTTAACATAGAAAACAATGGAATAATTGACACTATGGGTTGATGATTTCAATCAAAAGATAATTCCTCTCATTCAGCGTGCTATTGCTGCAAAGGCTAGGAGTCTGACGAAATTCAACAATTCAAGGTTAAGATAGTTTTTTTGCCCCCTAACACTACCTCCCTTCTCCATCCAATGGACCAAGGAGTAATAGCTGATTTTAAGGTGTAATACCTTTGTCAATCACTTCAAGAAATGATACAACAAATGAATACTTCTGGAGTCTCCCTGAAAGAGTACTGGAAAGATTAGAACATTTTAAAAGCTACTGATAACAAAAATGGCATGAGAAGAAGTAACTGTGTCGTGTATGAAAGGTGAGTGGCATAAAATCTGGCCTGATGACGAGAAATATGGTACAAATTGCAACAATCTGGACATGCTGATAAAAGAGATAAGCAAAATAGCAGAAGTCAGTCTTGAAAGTGTTGATCCCACGGGCATCACTGAAGTTTTAGAAAGTCACTCCCAGCCACTGTCCAATGAGGAACTTTATGACTTGGCCCAACAACTGACTGAACAGCACAAGGAAGATGAAGATGAGGATCGTGGAACCAAAGAAATGCAGACGAAGGACCTTACTGGTATTATTTCTACTATAGATATGGAGCTGAAAAGTTATGTCATACTGACCCTGAGTGGAAACGCAACTCTACAGTAAAAAGAGGCATAACAGCCATTCTACACCCTTGTTATGAAATCCTGCAAGAAAATTAAAAAAAAAATCCAAACAAATGGTGTTACATTCTTTCTTTATGTCTTCTGAACCACGGCCTGGGCCTTCTTCAGCAAACTAAAAAGTGATTTGATTGATATTTTTTCCAATTACCTGTGTAATTTTCTATATACCTAATTCATTCAATTAAAATTGTCATAATGTAAAGAAATATTGTAAATTATAAAACTGACTAATTTGTATGGCCCATGAACCTATCTCAATTCAAACCATTTAAATAGTACTCGTTTTACGATTCGTTTTACAACCAAATTTTCATGAACATAACTCTGTCATAAAACGAGACCCTACTTTACTCCACAAAATCATTTCAAAGTAAAACTATATACCACTATCAAACTACTCAACATGAAATAACCTTAAATAATGTAAAAGCTAGAATTTTGAAGGCAATATTCTGGCATACCTTTAGGATAGTTGGAATATACACAACTACAAAACTTTATAAGCAAAAACATGCCTCGCCATGGAGCAGAAAAGCCCCCAGTGCAAATACGACCAAAGTGGATTGTACCAATTGACATGCCCAGATTGCAAAATGAAATATACAGGACAGACAGGAAGACCGTTCAGAGTTAGGTTTCAAGAACACACACAGGACTTTAAATATAACAATAGTAAATCAAAATTCATGCAACACCTCATAGACAACAAACATGCAATTGGAAACATGGAAGACATAATAGAGATCATCCACGTCACAGGAAAGGGAAAAAAGCTGGATGCACTAGAAAGTTTCCACATATACAAGGAAGCCAAGGCCTAAAACCAAATTAATGACAAGCTAACGGTCAGAGGAAACGAACTATTCGAAACCATAATACAACAGGACCCCTACGAGGGATACACAGCACCACAGCAACAGAACACCCAAAAATAGCTCAGTCATGAGAAGCCATTCACCCCCACAGGAAGGGTACGCTACAAAGGGATAGGAGCCCAACCCGACCCAACACCACTCTAAAGAAGCCAGCAGCCACCTCGAAAGACTGTAAGTAGCACTTCACTGGTAACTCACATAGACAGCATTACTCAGAATGTCACAGCAGATTGCATATTAAAACACCCGATTCCACAATTACAGAGAAAAAACAGTATAAAGACCACACCAGTACTATGAGCAGAGACAGGCAGGAGCGCAAGTGAATTAAACAACAAAAAGAACCCCCACCCCTGCAAAGAGTCACAAAGTGGAAGAACAACGGCCAGCAAATAGCTTCGCTCACACCATGTGCTTAATATTACATACAATAGCACTGTAGGTAAGTTACCTCACAATATTATATGGTGTAAGGCATATGGGATCCCAAATGCACAAAATAAAACCTGTGGAATGTTCAACGGTTCTTAGATCAGCCTGATGATGACTGTCACAAGTCGAAACATGTTGCATTAATGTTATACTTTAAATGTTAGTTGTGTTGACAGAAACATACTGTAATAAAGTAAATATTCAGATAACACAACGGGATGACTTCATTCAAAAAACATGAATCCCTATAAAGCATTGCTCTTTATGTAGAAAAGAGTTCTCCTCTCTCTTTATGTGATAGAACTTGATGTATCAATTAACCTCCCAAGTATTTTGTTTTTATTGTTGTCTGAGGATGGCCAAGCTGGCTGAAGCATGCTGTAATGAATGATAAATACTGGCAATAAAAACTTTTAGTTGTGAATGACAGTTTATTTTAATATAGTTCATAATTTAATATCTGCTGACTCCAGAAAATCAATTTTTATTTTAAAATAAAATATTTATTACACTGCTTCTTTGAGTATGTTGCCTGTAGTGGCTGCAAACTTGCTCCTCCACCCCACCACACTACTTGTAGTTACCACTAAACTGTTAAAGGGTTCAAATTTTTAATATATGATATTAAAAAACTTTGCTTAAACATGGTTTTAAAATCCATGTATATCCACAACTTACTGCACTTGCTGGTTTGTTCTGTCTGTATTAAGCAATTGTTAAAATGGTAAAACTTATTTATACATTTCATGCAGTTAATTGTGAATAATATTTTTACACATTATTAGTAGTTATATTTTCCATTCAGTACAGATTTACACTACCTAAATTTGTTTGACATAATCTGAAAGTAATGCACTGTGGCAAACTTTGTAATCCTTAATATAAAAAATGTCCATACACAATATAACGGTCATCTGAATAATATTAACATGACACTAGTAAAACTTTCATACACACCCCCCTAAAAAACCAAATGCATGGTAGGAAATATATACACAGCCAGCAACTAATTTATTTAGTTCTACCAACGTTAAATTAACTTAGTGGATGATGAGAATAATCACACTCCAGTCTTAGGTTTCTTCATGAAACATGTGTTTGTACATTGTGGATTTATTGGGTATGAAACAAAACTCAGCTTGCCATCCATGCAACACATTCTGGGAAGCATGGCAGTATGAGGAAACTTCAAAGTTTATAAAATTTCAGACACATTCTAACTGCACTACAAAGTAAACTCTAATTCTACCACATTTTCTTCATTCTTATATCTGCCTAATAACACAAGCAAACATTATAATTGCAAAAACCGCAAAATGAAGGGTTAAACATCACTTACGACAACCTGCCAATGGCAAGAAACCTAACCAGAAAGCATATGCGACAAGGTGTAACACGAGGTTTTCACAGAACTGTATTGCTGTACTGATTGGCGACTGCTTACCAACATTTCACGAGAGCTTACTGCATCTATCTGCTTGCTAGGGGAACAGATATCATGAAATTCATTTAATCTTGATTAATTCTCTACAAGTGCCCAAACCTTTATACAAAATGTCAGACAGAATGACCAACATATAAACCAGGGGCTAGTACTACAACCCCATATATCTGAATGTTATTCCACATATAACTGAAACTGGCAAAGCATCTTTCTTTGACTACACTGCAGATAGAGGCAGTAAGCTCTTCCAAAAATGTAGGAAACATGGCCTCATATCCTACAACAAAATCTTCTATGACAAGAATCAAGTGTAAGGGTACTGGACATTGATATCTAAGGAAGATCTTAAATTACAAGAAGTGATAAGTTTGTTTGTGTGGATCTTTAAGATCCACACAAACTGCAATGACAAGTTATCAGCAAGTTTCTGTTCAACTAATGATACAGTATTTTGCCCTTTTCCCAGTTCATGAACTTTTACACTTTACTTTCGTAGTCCTTAGATAATGTAAAATACATACATTACACAGTGATGACCATGAATTTCTTTATTTATCATACTAGTTACACATATTGTTAAAACAAAGGGCAATTGGAGAAAGGGAATAATTCATGGGTCTTCAATACAGTGCATAACCTCACAACCCCTGTAGATCCAATTTTATTTTTTTTAATCTGTTGATAAAGTATCTCTTTCTTAGTGAGGATTTTGGTTATCAAATTACATAATGCTCACCTTTGTTCCAAGCTCAATAAAACTACCTATCTACCTCTGTGGAGCACAGTACTTCTTGAGAAGCTAACAGTTCCTCACCTAGTCAAGAAATCCTAGCAGTTTATGGATCCCAAAGGTTCACTGCAATGTTCCATTTTTTCCAACTGAGCCAGATGAATCCAGTCTCATGCCATCCCATCCTACTTCTTTAACATCCATTTTAATATTATCTTAAATTCCATGCCCAGATCTTCCTAGCAGTCTCTTTCCTTCAAGTTTCCCAACCAAAAACCTGTATGTACTTCTTCTTGATTCCACACTATCCACATGCCCTGTCCAACTCTTGGTCACCTAAATAATATTTGGTGAAAAGCATAAATAACGAATATCTCCATTATGCAGTTTTCTACAGTCTCCATTTACTTTCTCCTTCTTATACTCACGTTCAATGAAACATGCATGCCAAAATTCCTACCTGTAGCATTATTATAAAGTGAAGTCTTTAATTATTCCAAATTTAAACTAATTCATAACAATCTACCTTAATGAACTGCAGCCAAGATCACAAAAACTAAATGTTGTAGACAAAATTATGATGATGATAATTATAATAACAAAGTTCAACACTGTACACACACAATTTCTTCCAGACCTGTTGAACTGCAGATGGTACAGATGGGCACTTCAACATTAAGTGTTCAACAAAGCTGTTAACTGTTTTATAACATAGACATGGTATACATTTTAATCCTGTATACAATGATACAGAGTGCAAGCCTTTAAGCTAAATATGATGTAACTGATATCAATTTCATCTTTCAATTTTCCATGTGAAATACAATAAGGAAGAAAAGAGCATACAATAATTGTTAGTCACATACACATACCTTCAGACATTAATGCACTCTACTTCTCTGTCAATCTACACAAACAAGAGCCTCAAAGTGAATACAACCTTCCACAGAAACTGCTTGTTAGTCATCTCTCCGTATCTTGCATACGGAAGAAATTGTGACATCAATTTCTAGACATGTTTTAAAATTGCATAAAATGAAACACAATAAATTTCTGGAGACAGCATTTTCTCTGTACAATTATAATGGATTTATACACAGCCTGCTGATGTTTCATACCATGTATACAAAGGTAGGTGTGCCAGGTATGTGACTCTGCTTATGCTTGGCTAGTGATGTGTCAAATGGGAAGCCCTTCCCACAGATATCACAAGTGTGCCTATTCTCACCTGTATGGAGACGCTCATGACGGCGAAAACTTGATCCATCTGCAAATGCCCTGTTACATACTTGGCAACTGAAAGGTTTTTCCCCTGTGTGCGTTCGACGATGAGTCAACAAATGTGATTTGGTGATGAACATTTTGTCACAGTTTTCACACTTGTATGGTCTTTCTCCACTATGAATCCTCTTGTGCGCAACGAAGGTTGAACTTGTTGAAAATGTTTTCTGACACACAGAACAACAGTACGGTCTCTCACCAGTATGAATACGAACGTGTTTCTTCAATCCACATGAATCTACAAATGCATTACCACATTCATCACACTTGTATCGTTTGATTATTGTTCCATTGGGGCCATGAGTACGTTCATGCTTGACATATGCCGACCGATCCGCAAAGCTACGTCTGCACAACCTGCACTGAAAAGGCCGTTCACCCGTATGAACTCTACGATGAGTAACAAGGTGAGAATTTGTTGCAAAAGCCTTGTTACAAACTTCACACTGATATGGCCGCTGTCCACGATGGTACCTCATATGGTTCATTAGTGTAGTGCTTGTAGGATAGTTCTTGAAGCATATCTCACAAGTAAATGGCCTATCGATATCAACGTAATGCAATCTACGATTGTCTTTAATGCACAAATTCCCACAATCATTCATACACTTGCAATCGGTTACAATTTCACGACCTAGCTGAACATTACCGAATTTCCCATTATTGCCAGTACCACTCACACAATGAGCTGACAAAGCTTCAGTCTTTACAGAATCACCTACAATATGAATAGTCTCTGTTGAACACGTACAAGGTCCATGGCTACACTGATGCTCTTGCTGAGGGTTTATGTCACTGTTACCAGCTGTACTGACAACAACAAAGTTGGTGTGTACCTTCCCATTTTCAACCTTAGCATCTGGAATATGATTACCACAGCCCACAGCAGTGCAGTTCCTTGTGTTCACAATTTTGTGACATGCAACACTAACAGTAAAGTCTGCAGCTAACCCCTGACCTGTGCTTTCATCTCGTGCTTGCGACATTCTCTCCTCATGACACATGTGACTTATTTTTGACATAACACACTTTGTACAATGGTGCTGGTGGCAAGCTTTTAACTGCATCCGATTTACGGGCATACTGCTATCATTTGAGTGTTCAACCATATTAGCCTTCATATCAGCATGAAGGGGTAACAAGGGAACTGTTTGTGAATATTTTGAGACAGTATTTGTGGCAGCATCACGACGTGTGGAATTACCCTCAACTGGAGGAATGGCTGATGGTGGGGCATTATGTTTGACTGTAGAATCTATGGTGTGCTTTTCGTTGAGATTCTGATGACTTGCAGAGCCTCTGCTTGTATTATTTTCACGCTCAGAAGTTGAAGATGTTGTTTCTGTGCTGGTTTCGTTAGGATGAAGGGAACGAATTGGATCAAATAAGAAAATACCACTTGATCTCTGTTGGTTCAAGACATAGTTGAGGAAAGTATTTGAATCACAGATATCACCATTTGAAAGGCCACCAATCCCAGTGGGATTAGCATCCAGACGACATCCTCCTCCAGATTTCAGAGATCTGCAATAAATGCACATTAAGTGTATGGTACTGAAAACACAACATGTCAACGCTATCCATAATCACTACACCATTAACATTTTCCAACTTAACTAATGAAGTAACTCCAGACAACAGAGATCTTCATGAGAAGCTAATACAGTAAAAGCTGCTATATCTGGCACTAAATGATAACTAATATCCAGAAAGTGACTAAGAAGCTTCCTACATTTTGATACTTAAACAACCAGCAACAGTGATGTGAATATAATGATTAAAAAAGTGAAATATAATATTTTTTTTTTAGAATTTACACACACACACACACACACCATGTTATATAACTAGTGAAAGTATGGTGGAGAAATCCAAAACACAAGAGGATATCAAGCGCCAAATTAAGAGCTTAGGTCAACCCAAGAGGCTGCTAGGAACACTAAGATACATTTCAGGTATAACATCTTAACATTCAAAAAATTATTAAACTTGGCAAGTCTGACATCCCAGAGGTGCTGGATAGTGTAACTTTTACTGTAGTCACTCAGCTAGTCAAGAATTTACTGCCTTTCATGCACCCAAAAGTTCACTGTTGTGTTCTCAACACTCAAGCTTTTGTCACTACCTGAAGCCAATTGGATCCAGTCCATACCCTGTAACTTCATTTTGATAAAGCGCAGTTTAAAATTATCTCAATATCTATGCTGAGGGCTTCCAAAAGTGTCTCTTCTCATCTGTCCTTGCAACCAAATTTTGTATGTATTTGTCATCTGTCCCAAGTGTGCCATGTAATGGCATATTTTAAAGCAATGTTGAACATAAGTGACAATAAAGGATCTCCCCATTTAGAACATTCTAAACAGCACTAAAAAATGTTTCTCTAGACACACTTTACTAAATGTTTTGTTTAAACACAGTTTAATTAGTATAAAGAATTTAATAAGTATACTGAATGCAATGAGACTGCCACACATTACTCATCTTGTACTCAACCACAAGGCTTCTTGAAAAATGGATAACACACAGTCCCACTACACTCCCATTACTTGTCACAGCTCTTTAAAAATGCAGGAATATATGATAAGTAAGTTTCCATGCACACAGAAATAAACACTGATATTCTTCTTCTTCTTCTTCTTCTTCTTCTTCTTCTTCTTCTTCTTCTTCTTCTTCTACTTACGTTCTTAGATTGCCCTAGAGTTCAATGCAGACATTTGCCTCCTTAATGGACTTCTCCCAGTCAGATCCATTACTTGACCTCTCTTTCCAGTTTTTAATTTCGCATTTATTAATATCTGTTTGTACACAGTTCCACCAATTCATTCACTGCCCCTGCTCTGTACAATGTGTATATGTTCCAAGTCCCTATCCTCATGTCATTCCCCTTTTCCACAGCCTAGGTCAGTTCCACAAAGTCTGACTGTTCCGAGGCCACAATTAGGATTCCTAATAGTTAGCTTTTTTATGGTGACAGGATGTCGGCCTGTCGCCCAATCTATTTATAACCCCCAGGGCAGAGGGGGTCCAGCTATAATCCAAGGCACCAGGTAGTACCCACTGCAGTCGCCTTTCATGGCCTGCATGGGCTCCAGTAGGACTATTCTTTTTCCCAGTCACTACATGTGGAAATCAACACTGATAATTCTCTATACTTTTCATAACCATGGGACGATGGCAAGATACACACATGGTCAACAGTGGTAATATTCCTTGAATATTACTACAGTCAGGTAACAGATACAATAAGAGGAGGGGCATGAAAAGGAGGAGAGGAGAAGGGTGGGGGAGATGCCATGTCATGTGACCAAGTTGTCTAGAGAAAGTGAATACCAGCACCACTTTATCAGTCCATGCAAGCAACAGGATGAAAATCAATTTTGTAATCTTGTGGATTTCAACACAGATAAAGAGGGGGGATGACATCAATGAAGATGAATGCAAACCACTTTTCTCATGCCTTAAGGCCATGGAGTTATGGGTGACCTAATCATTTTTTGCATGGCACCTCTGAAACCCCAGATCACATTTTTAAAAACTTGTGAGACCTACAAATGTACACTTCCAGTTTCTTGAAAACTGCCACACAAACATATGAAAATATCATATAACACATAATATGAAACCTTGTAAAATGAAATGAACAATCATATGGAATGAACCAAGCTACAAATATTCAGTGTATATGTTGGTTCAGCTAGATGACACTCAAATAGGCACAGCAATAATTTGCATGACACGTATTATGCACCAAGCATGTAAGCAAAAGCAGCAGAAACAAAAATATTGAGCAAACAATACACACACGTGGTATCCTACCTATCTCCTTGAACATTCAGGCCATCATGTGTCAGGTATGTTGCAGACTGATGGTAATGCTGAGATCCTTGCTGAGCACTCTCACCCCCAGACATCTGTCCTGTGGTATAACAGTGCTGAAGCCAGGGAGGCAATTCTGGTATTGCAGAACACCCAGTTGTCCCTCTGTGGTGAAAACAAGGGGCTACTCGACTTACGGTTGTGGCTGTGTGCTGTGAGTTGTGCATATCTAGCAATGCTACTCTTGTAGATGTTGACTCACTTAAAACTTCAGAATAACCTGATGAAGATTCTTGCGCTACTGCATCTAATATAGGCGAAACCTGGACAACATAAAACCATGCATTACTACTTACTTGCATACTACTTTAATTAACAACACTACAGCAGTCACTGCATAAGCTGTAAAGCATACACAACACAGATCAGTGGCACAGACAAGGTGCCCACAAACACTGCAGCATAGGGAGGCTCCCAGACATACAGGATACTAATATTTGTTGTGGATTTTTTGGACTGGATTCTGTTCTTATGATAGAAGACAGTAATCTTCACCCCTGTTATGAGCTCTGGGAGTGACTTCACTGTGAACTATAAGAAGGCCCCACTTACTGAATTGTGGGGAGGGGAGATGGAAGAACTGATTACCTCCAAAACTGACAAGACTGGTCCTAAACAGTATGCTAACAAACAAGGAGGAGGCAGCATGTCCATGTTCTGCCACTACATGTGAGCACCTACTGATTTTCAATGCTGTCTTCCAGCTTTGCTTGCACACCTATCACTAAAGAAAACAGATGGTGAACTCTTGTACTGTAACTCTAAATTAAAATGAATAAAACAAAATCTATTGTTCTAATATGAACATGAACCACAGTTTTATATTACAAATAAACTGTCTCAGATTAAATTTTAAGTGTTTTCTCATTCCTACAGAGCATTTATGAAAACTGTTGTCTGTCTGTCTGTCTGTCTGTCTGTCAAGCTGTACAGTGTCAATTTGTAGCATGCTGAACATACCTTCGCAAAATTTAAGCTGGTAATTTTTATGATAAATTGTCCCGCCATCTACATTTCAGTTGAACCAGGGTGGGATGGTGTGGCATACAAGACCACCTACATGATGAACTATGCACACTTCTGCAACTACCTCCAATGCAAATAGACACACCAAACCAATGATTTACATAGTCCTACCTACAATACCACACAAAAAACAACATAAAGGTTTTGACTGTCTTTAGAATAAACAGGAAAAGACATTTGCTTTACTCTTGCCACATGGAGTAGCTCTGGAGCTTCACTATTTACTGTTATTAGACACAGCCTGCTTGCACAATTTAAAGTTACACAATTTTCGACCTGCAAAGTTTTCCAAAAACAATAATAAAAAATAGTAAATAATACAATTTTTGAAATACAAAAGAATTCTTCCTTACAGGAAAGGAAATGCTATGAACCTGAGAGGGTACAGGAATACTGTTGGGCAGGGATGCTCACACATTCACACACAATGCCGTGTTGCAGCTGGCATTGTGAGGGCACTTGTTTTATTGGCGCTGCTATTGTTCTGTTTTAAGCATTACTTTTAACCCACTAATTGTCCGTAGCCATGACTCAAAAGCAACTTAGCAACAATGTGTAGGACCAGATCACAACTGACAGACAGCAGATTTAGAGCTCAAACTGAAAGTAATACAAACATCTGAGAATACTGCAACCTACATCAATGGTTGAAATGCAATCTTGAAGGTCTGTGAATGCACAAATGATCACATTTGATGTTCATCATCATAACATCCACATCATGTGAATGCACAAAGGATCATGTTAAAGGTTCAGCACCTTTAAAATCCATGATAATTATGAAAAAGTGTGCAAGTGCCACATGAAATGGGAAAGTTATTAATATTGTGGATGGAAAATAAAACACAAAAAAGGGAGATTTAGCCTAGTGATGTTTCAAGCAAGAGTTATATGTCTTTTAGAAGATGTAAGGGTAAAGTTCAGTGATCCAAAAGCAAAAGTGGTTTCATAAATTTACAGCTCAACTGTAATTTGCTCAAAATTCAACTTGCACCACATCTTTTGGAACCTAACTACTACATAAATAGGGGTGTGTCTGTATACACACTATTAGTTTTCTCCACAGTCTAGCAACAATGTTAAAACTGAGAACTACCAACTGTAAATGTGTTGTTAAGATACAAAGAAAACTGAGTGTGTGTTTAGTAATTTAAATTTTTATCAGTGTCTCACTTGCAATCATCAGTTTTCACCATTTATAACAGAGCACCAAACGTTAGTATTCAAGAACTGACAACCTAATAACAGAGTGCATACATCACAAATGTCACACCCTGCACATAATTCACAATTTGTTAAATATACTACAAACCATGATGAAATATGTGCCAAAATGAAAGACAAGTTTTAACATACATTTTTCTGTACTAATGATGTACTGTTTACAAAATAATTACCATAAAAATATTAAAGATGATTCTAGCACACAAATGTGGAGCACATTTACTTGTACTACACTGTACACTTTATATGCCCCATTTTATTCATTCTGGCCTCTCTAAAACTAAAACATAAATCTGCACAGGAAACCTAACCTACATCACTGTGGAATTTTGGGGCTGTTACAGATTCAGTACCCATGAGGAACCTGCACATCAATAAGTAATTCATTCTTCTCCTAATGTTAGTAACATGCATGTAAGATGCCAGAGCACTATGTGATTGAAAACTGGTCATATCCTAGAAGTTTGCAATCAAGGAATATTAGACTAAGAATAGTCTGAGAGCTAAGGAAAGTGTATTAATAACTAAGTATTCAAATACTGAGTTTTCCATTCTCTTACATGCAGCATTTACACTTCACATCACAGAACTGGTAGTAAGAGGTCGAACGATATCGGTAAGACACAAGAAATTAATTTGTTACGCTTACATTTTTTATGCACTTTGATATGAACAACAAATGTTGCTCCTAAACACAGTGCAATGGCAAACTTACATGCAGTTAAACACCTATGAGAACTACACACTGCATACTGACACACACAAAATCTTCCCATTAACAAATATCACAAAAGTAACACTTGGGGGGAGTGGGGAAGATGTATGTATGTATATATGGTGGGTGTATGTGCTTGCATGCATATGTGTGCATGTTTCATTACCACAAAAATAAAACATGTGGCTTCCAGTATACAAATAAAATCTAGAACCTGAAGATCCTCTACCAGTAAGGGGATCATAAACCCTAAATTTTAACTTTCCATAACTGAAGATACTAAGCATGTGCATTATGACACCATGGTACAACTAAAAACAATACAAAGATCTAGGAAGAACGCATTCTCAAGAAGAGACCACTTATAATACGTGTGTTTAAAAGGGCATCTTAAGGGTTTGCTTCAAAAACATATACAAATACATGCATGAATGCATGCAAACACATGCACACAGATATGCATGTCCTTAGCTGTGATACTTTCCAAACATATTATTTTTCAGTACTGACTTCTAATGGCTTAATATCAATGTATACTTCTAACAGCTGAAAGTTGCTTTGTTCTTCTATTGTCACTACTTCACCAGCAGTTTTATACCAGTTCCAGTATCATGGTTTAAAAGCAGGTTTTATCTCCACAATATCTATGGATGGCACAATGCACTTATTACAGAAATACAGCAGAACTGAGATAAGATCAGAACAGAAGTTTCCTAAGAACGCAATACAGTGTGGGACACATCCATGAGTTTGGGCAAGACAAATTCATTCCTTTGAGTACTTTAAATTTCAAATTATAATATGACAATATGTACCGTGTTAGTAGATGTTTCTGTGGCACAAGTGTCCTCGTTACTTTCAAGCTTAACACTAACAAAACATTCAGGTAACATCTGAGTCAAAGGATCAAAGGTGGAATCCTCATCTTCCCCCCCATGGGCACCTCCACTGGTCACTGACGTGGTGGTGGTGGTGGTGGATGTGGTGGTAGGTATGGTGGTGGTAGAAGTGATGGTAGCAGCACCGATTTCTGATGATGCTGGTGTGCCACTGCAAGATTCCATGTTCTTGCATCATTGCACTGTCTTTGATCCCACCCTGCAAGGGTAAAACTGGTGATAAGCATGAACTACAAACTATGAATCAAGATATACTAGTTACTAACATGTGTTATAATTAAAAATAAATAACTACATACAAATCACACAACAGAAAATCCCCTATCTCTCAAGGTTATGTGACTTGGCTGAACAGATGTAACAAATATTACTGTGATAAAATACATGAATGTTTTGACATAGCAATTATTTTTTGCGTACTGTTTCCCTGCCAGATAGCTGATCATGCCAACAAGACATGTCTTCTACTGCATAACATGCACACATGAATTCACATGTCAAAATAAGCAAAATATATGATCAACATTTTAAGCCTGCCTTTGGAATAGAGGTTCCTGTTGATTGTGTTACAAAATTTTACAAAATATGTAACAGTTCTTGCATATTCTCCAGCATCAGGATTGCTCCTATAGTAAGATGGCATTTTTTTGAGCAATAAATTGTAAACAATGAAGAATCTATTCTAAAAAGACACAGAGATAAGGGTAAAGAACCCTTATAATCAAATTAATGAAGATTCTAAAGCATTTCATGCCTCAAACAGTGCTACACCCGAAATGAGTAGAAATTTTCTGTACAACAAAACAAAATGTCACATGAATATTAAAAGTAAATAAGGGATGATCAGAAAGTCACAGGACTAAACTGTCCCTCTCCCCATCAATCACGTCACATTTTTCAGTGCTATGCAAAGGTGGTGTCAATTGCTGACATTATATGCTGCCAGTGATAGAGAAATGAATAAGTACAGAAATTATGTATATCCAACCTGTTTTGGATTCATAGAATTCACATAAATTCAATTCAATTCAATTAAACATCTGTAAAATGAAAATGACAGGGAAAAGCAGAAGTACTCAGTGAAAAACCGTTTCCAGTGCCACTTTGTCTGCCAAAAACCCCTCATGGACTGACCTGGGATTGAACCTGGGCCTCTGTATTGAGGCTGGTGACTGAGCCATGACACAGGCAGATATTGACTGACTGGTTTAATTCAATGAAATTTTATCAACTCCATGATTTATATAAAATGCTAATTGTGAAACGTGACCTGGAAAGCTCACAAACGGAATTATTCATGACCCATTTTGAGATATTTCAACTTTTGCCTGCAGGGAGCCACAAAAACCAAAAAACCAGTCTATGCACCTAGCTCCTCAGTTGATATTTCAACCAAGTATCTTCAAAATACAACGCACAAACGCTGACCAATATATCAGTGTTCTACATGCCACAGTGTCACTATGTACTGCATACACACTGTGTTCAGAAGAATTGTGTAAGTCTGCCTGCATACACACACAGTTAAACAATGACTTGTACACATCACGATTTTCATACTAGGGCATCAGACCCTGTGATGAAGAAAGGCCAACCCACCAAAATGATTAACTGAACTTTGCTATAGTTTACTGGTTTGAATGCATTTATTTGTCATGAGAGCTTCAAATGTGACACAAAAAGAAAAAAGATACACAGTAACATTCTGTGCATACCCAAGTAAGATTGGCCTATATACTTATCCTTTACAATTGTACTCTTTCACCCTAAAAGACTGATTTTGGCAGTTCACATATGAAGGTTGAAGTTATGCTCTACTACCTACACCTTCAATGAACAAGTCAACAGTAAAGGTTATTTAATGCCAACGACGAACTGTAGAATGGTTATGAATGGCAAGTCAGAATGGCTGTCGGGTGATACAATAATGATATACTAGAAAATCCCTTGAGAGAGAGAGAGAGGGGGGGGGGAAAGCTTTTTAACATGGGTGCCAATTGTTTTATACATACAAAACATGCAGTGTGCTGCTCTAAATGCTTAATGTCATATAAATATATCTGATCTTATGCAGCCTCCATGTAGTCTTCTCAGTTTTGACCATGTTTGACTTGTACATGTTCACCAGTTTTCCAGAGGAAGCTACAGACTAGATCCTCAGGGTGATAGTAAGTACATTAAATATGTGGTGAGGTTACATTAAAAAAGGTAGAAGAACTCAACTAAGGGGCATGAGACTGGCTGATCAGTGTCACAAAATGGCAAAATGTGACACAGCACTCCAGAAAACATCATAGGACAATAGTCAATTTGCCACGTAATTGGTTTAATTAATTGGGGTATGTTGTAATTTCATTGTCTGCCACAATTCCATGGCCTAATTCACGAAGAACAGTCCTCACTGAGGCATTAACAGTCATACACTCCTAAACATTGAGCATAACACAAAAGTTAGCAACATGATAAATCTTTCAGTATAAAGAATAAAATTCCTCAACTAAGAGAAGGCACATTTTGCATCACTACAATCATTCGTGACCGTGATATGTTTGGAAGTTCCGTTAGTACCAAACGGATGTGAATCGTGATGTATTCTCTTAAATGTTGATAAATGACAAGAATACAGTTCCAGATTCTAAAGTTCAATACAGTTCACGCGTGGAGAACATGTCTTATTGACTCAACCTAACCTTACTAACACAAATTCAAGTTTTGCAATAACCATCTACAATACACACGACAGTATTGGTATTTCCAAATTGACATACGACCACGGAATTACATCAAAATAATGCTGCCTTACTCAGTATGGATCGTAATAATAATAAAATACCCTAATGCGAGTAGTGGGACAAACTCATGCTCAACAATAATGAACGATGAGGTCTTCCATGTCAAGTATACCATTACTTATGAGACTATTAAAAAATTATAGTTGAACTGCGAGATTCGAGTTATAGATATTTATTTATACCTATCGTTAATTTGTCACCACATCCCCAAACCACACGATACATCCACTATCCCGAGAAACTCTGAATTCGAAATTGTCTCTCTATATTTCCACCACACTGTATATTGATCCAAGCTAAACTCTGGTAGTCAATTGCGATACTAATTTACTGTTTCATGCAGATTGTTGTTGACTATTCGCAAGAACATATTACGTGCATCGGCTTATTCCAAGTATCATTACCTCCAATTAAGTACCCACACAACTAGAATTTATAATATAACCGTGCACAAAAATGAATTCGTTTCTTTTTCCAGTACAGTTGTAGGCTGTCACTCATAAAGAATGACAGATACGTGTGTGCTTAGATAGAATAGTGGAATATTAAATTCCAGTAATACGAAGAAACAATAAAGCAATAGTGTACCGAGCCTCATCCTAATTGTATATAAAAACTGAAGTGATGAATTGCACGATTTAGTTAAGCATTATGTGGGCCAGGTAGTTCAGTCGGAATAGCGATTGACTACGGGCTGGACTGTCCGGGATCGAATCCCGATGAAGACGAGATTTTCCGCCCGTCCACACCGGCCCTGGGGCCCACCAAAGCCTTCTGTACAATGGGTACCAGGTCTTTCCCGGGGGCAGAGGCGGCCGGGGCATGGGGCTGACCCCCCACCCCCATCTAAGTGCCGAAAGTCCTAGAAAAGAGTAGAATTATACTTCTACTCACCCTGAGGGCCTGCGTGGCCGATAAAAAAGGCGAAAACCTACCTAGTTAAGCATTAAAGACCATTAATCCCTGATTTGTACAGTCTTGCCGTGTAAGCTAGGAAGCGAGCGTCTGCTGCGTAAGCCGCGACGGCAAGGAACTACAACCCCTAATGCAGATACTTAATCCATAAGTATGCTTGCTGAAATTCTAGACACTTTTCTTCGTACTGTCTTTCATTCAAGTGCACCTGTTTTGATAGAATTTTCCAAGATGGAAAACTTTACAAATTAACCACGCAGCCTAAGAATTAGTTTCAGTGTTTCTGTAACTCGAGTTAAGCCAACAATGTCCATATAAAAAGGAAACGTGTTGACAGTTAACACGGTTAAGGTTAACTGAAAGTCAATTGCAGTTTTATGTATCACGTACAATGTTTTCTAGGATCAAAGCATTGCAGATTGTTCAAAAATTGTTTCTAAAATAGCTGTTGATATTCCAGACTTAACGATTGCTTTCTAAAAACCTGCATGGCATGGTTTCATACAAGTAGGAGTAGATCACAGATCGTAAAGCCTAGATAATGTGTGGTCAAGGTCGAGGTCATCAGTGCTGCGTAAATACTATCGCTTTCTCTTGTTTCATTGATTCTCAGTTGCATTTTATTGTTCTTTTATGTTTTTACTTAGCCTTCATTATGAACACCTTGTTCGTCAGAATCGCCATTAAAACTCAACAATAGAGAATTATAATCCGCTTTACGCAAATGGTGATTTGTGATTCAGTTATTTGATACATACATACATACATGTTGCTTTGTAATATCATACGAGCTTGTAGGCTCAATAGTAATGATGTAAAACACGTCATATAAGTAAATATAAGGCAATTAACTAACATAGAAGTCATTAGAAATACATTTTCACAAAGTAGTAAACGTTGTATACTGGACTGTAACCATTTGACATTAACACGAATCTTAAAATATGTTTAGTAATATAGAAATTCCCAAAGCTAGCCAATCCACACCTCATCCGTCATCCTCATCATAGTCAAAATTGCAGAAGATTCATTCAGTTTGGAGGTTACTGTCATGTGGGATGGGACACGCCGTAGTTTCGTAAGTGAAGCTTAATCCAGCTCAGGCTTATTGAACACACATCTCTCACTTCAATATCGGTCCTTTGCCAGCCTTCGTTAACCCAAATCCTGCACCAAATGACTTTTGTCGCAGTGTGGCAATTCTGTGCGGTAACTTTGATCAGTCTGGAAAAATCGCAGGGATATTAATTTCCCCCCTGATGGTGTTGGTTGTTTCGTATCCTGTGAGATGTTTTGCCGCCAAAAACATATATTCAGTTCTGGTTTGCACATCGTTTCGTACGTTGATTTGTACGTAAGAACACTTGAGCCAGTTCGAAGGCGTTTGCCAGCAGTTGGTATTATTACTTGGAGAGATCGGTATTCCTGGAAGTTTAAATTATTCTGTTAAGGAATCGTATTCGTTTTGTAATAGGTATTATTCTTTGCTTACATTTGTTCTAATGACTATTATATACATTTCAGGATTTTAAGAAGAATGGCAAAAGTGCAGTTGTGTAACGTGGTTGTACTGGACAACCCGGCACCATTTTTCAATCCTTTCCAGTTTGAATTGACTTTCGAATGTATAGAGGAACTGAAGGAAGGTATGTATTTCTGACACATTACCCGCGGTTCTTTGAATTTAAAACCATTTTACCCATATAAGCATTTTATTTAATAACGTAGAAATTGACTTCCTAGTTCCTTTTCCCAGTATACAAAAGTAGATATATTAAAGCTACCAAGACAAAAATAACATAACCTACTCTAATACAAGGGCTTCATACATTGAATGTTCAGTGGAAAGCAGAAATGACTTATTTAAAAAAACGATTTACGTCAGCCCAAATACAAACAAGGGTACGTCTCTTAAATGAAGCCTGCATGAAAACTTTAGAATACAGTTGGTAAATAGGCTTACCTTTTTTACTAGACCTACTGTGCACAACTGAAAGCCACTGAACCTTTGTAGTCTTACTAAATTTTGGTTTGATTTAAGGTTACTAGCCCAAACACAAATCATTCACTCATGCAAATGACATGAATATTATTGGTTCTGATACTTAATTCATAACATGAGAGGAAAGCTAGCTGAAAAATCTTCAGGTACATATGACTTTATTGTACTTCCCTGTTTATCTGAGATGAAAATATTGTATTGCCATCAGATTAACCACCATCCCTGTATAAACACTGATTATATTTTTGCCATTATACAGTAAGGATTTAAATAACTGCTAATAAGTGTGTATTCTTTTAGATTTAGAATGGAAGATGATCTATGTAGGTTCTGCAGAAAGTGAGGCACATGATCAGATCTTGGATACGATATGCGTTGGTCCAATTCCTGAAGGGAAGCACATGTTTGTCTTCCAGGTATGATGAAGAATTCCTGGCTGTATTCACATCTCATAACTTCTAAAATTACTATATTGCATTATGAAACATTAGTTTCTCCTACTATAGTAGTACATAATAAAATGAAAAAGGTCCTCCTCTTATATCTAACATATTAAAATGTAAATATTAATTATGCTATGTTCTGATGTTTTGAATTAAATTGGCAAACAGTATGCAAGTCACATGAATCCTTGCAGCACTGGAATAGCAAACATACATGGAAACTGCTATGTGCCATATTTGTTCCAGCAAGATGGTAGCAAATATGCTATCTGTTTATGGCTATACAGATATTATGTAAAACTTAAAAAATGGGCACAGCCATATCTGGTCAGGGAATGGCAGTCACAGGGTTTAACAGTCATTCTTACATATTCTGTTGAAATATTATATGCTAAATGAAGACACTGTTTGCAGGCGGACCCACCAGATGTACAGAAAATTCCTGTAGGTGATGCACTTGGTGTGACAGTAGTGCTGCTCACATGTTCCTACAGAAAGCAAGAGTTTGTGCGGGTTGGATATTTTATCAACAATGAATACACAGAGCCAGAGCTAAGGGAAAATCCTCCAGCACAACCACAGTTCGATAAGGTCAGTATTAGAAGTATGTTTCGACGAAAGATACAGATGATGGCTCAGGGACTTATTATTTGAAAGGTTCGTTTCTTTTGGAAAGTAGAGATGCAGCATACTATGCCAGATTGCTGTTAAGTTTGACAAAACCAGAAATTATAATTTTCCACTTAGAAGTTTGTGGGTATGAGGTATCTCTACTATGTTGTACCACAGTACAAGCTACTGCAACTAAACTGTAATGTCAATCTTACTGTTTGAGAGCAGTTCCAAATGTTCTAGTGCAAAATTAAATGTTCAGCTTTATTTTGATTCTTGTCATTTTAATTAAGAGCAACACTCTTACCAGCTATAAATGTTGCAAAACCAAAATGCACATATGCCATTTAAAAGTAACAAAATAGAAGACAGAATATAACACACTGCACACAAACATGAGGTAATAAATTTCTAAGGTCAGGTGTGGAAGGCATGTGATAATGATCCTATGTGGGAAAATTATGAAGGTGAGAACAGTGTAGGGTTGAAATGAGTGATGCTATTTTCCAGGTTTTTCGCAATATTTTGGCTTCAGAACCCCGAGTAACCAGGTTCAAAATTAACTGGGATGATACAGACACAATGCATCAGTCAACAGAAGACACTACATACAAAATGGAAGAAAAGGTTTCTTCTGACGGTGCTGTGGGCTTCAGTGAAAATAGCAGTCAAAGTGTAATGGAGGTGATGTGAATGTGTTACAAACGGACTGGTGTTTTTTCATTTGTTTTTGTATAGCATATGCCAGACACTACAATATAGTCTTTGCATTGGTAGAGCTGCCAAGTACGGACTATTGTGGCTGTTACTGTTAATCCAATTGCCTGATTGTCATTACAAATGACTGCATTTTGATGGACGTTATAAGGTACTCCATGAACATATTCTTGAAACCTAGTCACAATACTGTTGAATGAGTATTTTACAGAGCATCTAAGTGACAGTGGTTGGAAATTCCCTTGAACTGTTGGTATTAAAAGAATTCAGAAGTTTGAACCTCTTGACTGTGGTGATGCTGCTTTGTGCTTGGAAGCTATATTAAAAAAAATGCTAAATGGTAAACCTGAGACATGAAAAGTGGTCTGTTTAAGTCCCAAGAGTATTACAGTGCAAAAGCGAGAAGTAACTAACAGAAGCTGCAATGAATGATGATGTCATTCTAGCAGATATAACAAATTCTCAGAAAATGGTGGAGTCTCGTAGTGCAGAATTATATCATTAAAAAATTTTTCCTAAAAGTTTTCAATATTGAAGTTCTCCAGTTCTTTAGCATTGCAGGAAAATATGATTAAGGTTGAAGATGAACTTCATAAAAAGAAGAGACAAATTAGTAATGCTCATTACTTGTTCATTGGCACTGTCCATCTAATGGTGCACATTTAAACACCACTTATGTGATCAGAACTTGGAAGTTGTGTAAAGTAACCAGTCTTCTTATCCGTTGGTTGTGTGAATGCAGTTATGGTAATTCTGAGTGATTGTTAATTAGTTGGAGATTTATGTTATAATAGTGCTTAGGAGTCTGTTAGTACAAAATTTTCTGTTAATTTAAAGGCCAAGGCTTCCTGCATTGACAGTAATAGCACCTAAGATACAAAAAAACAGATTTCTGAAGTTACATAATTCTATCAGTAACTTGCTATCAGCTGGAGATGTGTGCTGCTTTAAAACTGCAATAATTTTGGCTTTATGTTATAATATGTATGTGGTATTATTAAAACTGCCTTCTGTGAAGGTATATCAAATATAGTATCAGGGTTTATAAGACCTACCTGTATCAGTGTATGTAATGACAGATGGTTAAAATGTCTCGTGTATGTGTTCTCAAAATTTTTTGGAACATTTTATAGAGCCTTACAATATCTTAAAGCAATATGTATGGCACATGGATTGCCAAACTCATTAGAACTGTTCTGAAAAAAAGTATAACCTAAGCAGCCTTACAAAGAGTACATGTATTGTCTGAACATTAGGAAAACTGTTCTGAAGGAATGTAAAATTGAAACATATGTGGATTTGCACAGTTATTGTATAAAAGATTTACCTTCCATGATGATTTTTAGCACTTGAAACATGAAGACTGAGATTTAACTAATTTTCAGATATTTTGTGTCATCAACTGAAATTTAAATTATCATACTGTATCTGTGAAATTTAAATGGAGCACTTATATATACTTAAAAATAAGTGGTATTGAGTTTAATTGGTAGAGTATTCAGTAGTAGTTCTAATATGTGAAAGTTAAGAATCGTTTAGTGGTTTTCATATGGACTATACAATGCTCCTTTCAGGCAGGAGCTGGTTTATTACCAGGATAGGTATAATTCTTCATTTAAAGGAATATTTGTGACACATGAAAAGATGCATAAGAATGGTAATTTTGTTAAAAAAAAACACTGATCCTGCTGTACGTGTTAGTCATTCTACATTTTTCAGAAGTTCAATACACATATCATTCTTGATGTTCAGAATTTTCACCTTTCATGTTCACCCACTTTAATGTTATCTCCACCATTCCTGACTGGTTGCGACAAATTGGGATGAGATCACATGGCTGGCTAGTGTTCTCCTGCTATTGTGCAGATCCTTCTGAGCTCTTTCATTAAGCAAGGATGACTACTTTTGAGCTTTGAGAATGACATTCTCCTTCAATTGTTTAATATATTTTATGCTTCCAAATAGTGTTTTTTAAACTAAAAATTGTGTTTTTTTGAGGTCTCTTCTTTTCATTACCGATATGCACATTATGGTTTTATCGATCCCAGCTGATCGTGAACACAAAGACTCTACAGTATAATGAAATGCACAGTTACACAGAACATGTTTGGTAAGTGTATACTGCATATCAAAGCACACCTTTCTATGAAGTAAGATAAGTTCAAATGAAGGCAGAAAACAAATTAAATTCCTGGCAGATGCAGGCTCATGTTTTCCTGAGCTGATATGCTCAGGGACACAAAGAAATGTATTCTATAATTTTGAAACGTCCAGTATCCTGTTTATGAAGTGGATTTTCTATGGATGTAGAGATATAGATGGAGGAAAAAATACATTTGTGGTATTTCGAGTACTATTTGTCGTACATGAAGAATACTTTAGACAATTAGTTGCAACCTTAATACTTTAAGCACCAAAGGGATACAGCCCAATGCTGATCACTATTTTTATGTTTTCTGTCACTGTCAATTTCACGTAATGGGAAACAGCAAGTTATTCTGACAACATTTAATGTCACCGATTATGAACACAATTTTGTGTTCAAAATGTCCGACACGCCTCTGTACCTTATCACAACATTCTCATCTCCAAAATGTCATGTGACAGTGTTTGATCTTTTAGCAAAACCAGAATTCTTAAACTTGTATAAGTAAATTATATAATAAAATAGAACTGTGAAGCCAATGTAATCATTTGATTAACTTCACCACAATTTCAAATGCATTTAAGCAGACTGGATAATCTGATTATCCCATTACTGCTGTATACCTTCAATCTTACAATTGCTGATGTCCAAGCACATACTACCCTTTTCATGTATAATGTACCTCATATCCATTAATACAACAAATAGAAACTAGCATATTTTAAACTACAGTGCTTATGAAACACAAGACTGCATTTTATCAGTGTCAGCTGCATCATTTGTCAATGGAATAGAACTGGGTACCAAGTATTACTTTTCCTCGGCAATTCTGAAGGCTCTCCTAACAGCACAGTTCAATTAAATATAGGAATTCACATGTGTCATATGTATTTTAAGCATACTTATTTACAATAGTATGTAGCCAGCTTATTACAGAAATCTTGGAACAAGCATACAAACATCCCTTGTCACTTCCAATACAGTATTAATGATGATGGAAATTTTAGTGCAGTGGCTGAATGAAGAAATTTCACCCACATCAAATGCTGGATACAAATTTAAGTTCATTTGTTATTATTCTCCCAGACATAACTTGGGTGACATTTCTTCAAAATAACCCAAAGAACAGAATGTCCTCATAATGTTCACTTGTATTATTTTTCTCTGTGGAATTTATACACAGACATAACAAACTTTACAATATCAAACATAACTTCTTTCACTTTGCTTAATTACAAACAATGAACAAAGCTTTGGCAATTATTCTGAGAATCATAACTCATCAGAACCCCTTCAAATTTTTTATAACCCACAGTAAAACAGTTATGAATGTACAGCATTTCAAAATTTGTTTTCATTCTGCTGTTAACATGAAATAACATATATAGCCTCTGATCATCTTTGTAACTACCATCAAGCATACTATACACATTCTTTTTGTTTTTTCTTTTGTTTTTTTGTAAAAGTATGAAATGACTTTAATGTGTTCCCCACTACAGCACAATTAAATAAAGAATTCATCAAATATGAATTTCTCATTGTGTCTTTCATACTAACACCAGCAATGATAGCAGTTGCTCCCGTGATTGCCTTTTCATGCCCAATTCAAAGATCACTTGCTACAAATTTAGATTTAAAACTAAAAGAATAATTAAAAAATTAACACTGTCTTGTGTATAGTACAGGTCTGTGCAATACATAGTTTATCACCATATTAAAAGTTTAAAAAGCATTGCCTCTTCCCAGTTTAATAAAATAGAAGCAAGGCCACCTCTTTCAACTCGTTCATGGACTCCACACTGATAAACAATTATGTGATTACCGATTCTTCAGAGATTACAAATATTGACAATACCCTGCTTGTACACAGAGAATATATTCTCTGTCAATCATGGTTCTTGAGTCAAATTATTTATTGTTCTCAACAATATTTGCAGTTGTTTGCAGTTTCACATTCAGTTCATGACACTCACAGCTAACAGACATCCACCACAAATATTCAGAACTTACATCAATTAAATAAGGTGTTTGTCATATCAGTATTTTCAGCACTTGTTCTTGCAGTTCACTATACATAATTCAACTGCCATTTTCTAAGGTTCATAACAGTGGACATGAATATGTGCTTGTAAGCCACATGCTTCCATTTCATCACAGCTGCAATCCAAGACATGAGAAAACAACTTCATTTTCCAATAAACTTAAAACCTTACAGTATATATTACTGCACAATACACAGACATCAAAAGATCCAATAACAGAAATTCTTGTTTACTATGGATGAATCCCATAAGGATATCTGCTCTGATGCTAACTTTACAGATGGCAGACAGGAGTGCTTTATGTAGTAAAAGGTACAGTGATCCCATTACAGGCCGAGTGTGGGTAGAGGTATAGCTCTACTCTTCCATGACCGCGGGGGTGAGTGGTCACCAGTATGCCCCGGCTGCACTTTACTCCCGGGAAAGACCCAGTACCAATTTTACAGGAGGCTGGGTGGGCCCCAGGGCCAGTCTGGACGGGCGGAAAATCTCGTCCCCACCGGGATTTGATCCCGGACCATCCAGCCTGTAGTCAGTTGCTATACCGACTGAGCTACCCGGCCCACACTTTATGTAGTACCAAGAAACAATCTGATGAACTGAGTAACACCAGTAGTAAGAGTAACAGTAGTAGTAGTAGTAGTAGTAGTAGTAGTAGTGGCAGCAGTAGAGCAGTAGTAGTAGTGGTGGTAGTAGTAGCAGCAGCAGCAGTGATGTTTATGTTCTTTCTTCAGGAAGTCTTCTGAGGTATTCAAAGAGTGATTTTGGTGGAATTCATGTTCAAAGAACAAGCCTGATCTTATGTGCCAGCTTTAAGAACATGAGACTGTTTATACAGTAGCCAGTTTCATCAAAAGAGGTAGCATTCAACTGTAGTGGAGAGTAGTACAGAGAAGCTATATCTCTGTACCTTGCATGATGCCATTTAGGAAGATATGTTAAGCAGACAATAGATCTTTGTTAGCTGTGTGAAAAGTTTTGTAGCATGATGATACAGGACTTGCAACCAATAAGCGAACACATACAGCAACCAACAAAGCAGAATACTGATAGGGATGGGACCTTTGATGTCATGACTGGTGAAATAATTACTAATTCTGAAGATGTGAAAAGTAACAGTTGTGAACATCAAAACTCAGATTCTGTAGGCTAACTTAGATGCCATTTGAAATGAAGATACATGTTGGGCAAGTAGTCCGTGTTTTCAACCACACCTTTCAGTGACATGTATTGATTTCAAACTTTGCCTTTTCTGTAACATTACTAAGACTAAGAGATATGTGGTGCACAGCATACTGTTGCTAAATGACAAATCCACATTTTCTGAAGTTACTTATTTACCATTATTTCTCTGCTCATTTTTTGTAATGTGTAACAAACTGTCTCAAACTACAGTCACAATTACAACATTACAAACATCCCATCTTTCCATACCTGTGCCACAAGAATATTTAATCTTAATCTATACATCAGATGTAATCACACATTTTTCACACATCTGAAACTCCATTAGTAATATCAAACATGATGCACTCAAAGGTGATAGTTTTAGTGGGATCAATTCAGTGAAAGCCTAATGAGGAGGAGTCAGTTCAACAAAGCCATATTTAATGTTTAAAATTATATCTGGCCAGGTTTTGGCTTCAGAAAATCCTATGAACAAATTGACACACACCATTTTATTTCATGAAATTCAGAGCTCTCTGTCTTCAAACAGACGTATAAAGTCAATTATGTAACTTATGTTATCACAATAGCATTCATTAACATTTATCACAGTTAATTATTTTTATTTCTACAGACATTTTGGCCTATATACATCATCTTCAGAGAGGACCTATGTAGGTCATGACCACTCACCAGCTTCGACAACTTATTCGTTTCAATGCCAATTGTAAGTGCTAAAAATCTTTGGCATTCTAAGTCTCTGAACTTTCCTATACAAAACTGTTTCATTTTATGCAGTTCAAAATATTGTAATTAAAGCTATACTAACTACTGTTTTAAAAACTACTGTATTGTGATAACATAACGTATGTCAGACATCAAAGAAATGGATCACCTGAAATGGGTGAATTATGCAATTTATGTTAAGTTACATACACTAACATATATAAAGTATTTCAGCCTAAAATTGTAAAATTAAATGCACAACCATTCAAATCTGTCACTCAATGATGAAGAGTTACTAATTTAAAATTATGACTTTAAGTACATAAGCTTGAACAGTTACATTAAAAATTATAGTAACTGAAGGACCCCTGGGATGAACATAGTAACAAGAATGTATGTGCACTCTCTGTTAGATTAAAAAAGTTACATCTCACACATGGGATTGTTCTCTTAATCACAATTAATGCTACAGCTCCATTCCATAAGAAAAATCATACTAAAAAAAATACTTATTAGCACATTAGCAAGTCACCCATTAGTAGTGTTGTCTGCACCAATAACTGTTAAGGTTGGAATGCACTAAAGGAACCCCAAACTTACACATTCCGTATTACATATATGACTCTCTCCTCCTGAGATATGCACACACACAACACACAACCTAATACGGCCAGAATGCAGTTGGAAAATATCCTAATTTACCAGTCACACAAAACAAGGAACAGTTCATATACAGCAGCTGTATTATACCTCAGTCTGTAGGCAATGATGAAGCAGGTACTTTGCACATATGATGTACAAAGTCTTATTTACTAGCAGGTTTCTCTTTTCCTCACAATGTCCATACAATATTAATGTAATATAATTCTCAAATCATTACTGTATGTTTGTCATATACAACACTTACTACGAAAATTCTTTGCTTGTACTCACTAAATGATTCAATACTATCATACACCCATTGTGTGAAATATCCATCATTTCACCACAAAATAAAAGCTGTCACTATTAAAATTAGGGTTAAATCATCTTAAAATTTTAAAATGGGAGATATGAATTCAATATAACAATAAACTGTTTCAGTTTTCTGTATAAACTACTTTCACCCACTCTATTATCCCATTTGCTGCCACTGTCCCTGCACTGTGTTTAATCATGTTATTACAGCTGTTGTTTATTTTACTGGTTGGCAGTATGCTGAAAACCAGTTCATATAGACATTGGTGTGTCTGGTGTAACTGTTGTTATTCTATTAAAGTTTGTTCTACATCAATGTGATTATCACTAGAAGTGTAATTTGTTTGGTTACATTGTTCTATAACCACAGAAGGTGTTTAACTGAAACAGAACTAGTATTACACATTCTTCTTCTGTAAGTTATAATTTATAAGTATATGCTTTTAGCACACACTTTATCATACATATTCAATACTTACACTATGGATCAGTCTTCTTTGTGAGTGGTACGGTAGGATCCCTGGTATGAACTGTACTGGCTGTTATGTATGTATGTTTTGTGTGTATGTGCAGAGTAGTACTGCAATCTGTATTTTGTAATAATTGTTAATATAATGAATATTATATTTATCTACAGAATTTTTGTTTAAAAGTTTTTCCTTGGCTGCTCAGTATATAAAAAATCTCTCTCCATGTTATCCACACATGGTCTCTTCTTCACCTTGTGCTGTATTTCCATTATCATCATCAATATTACTTTATTAATGCCCAGAGTTGGGAATGCAAGCAACATAATTTGAAGCATCTTTACTTTATTCAATGGTTTGCATTTTTTTTTAATTCCAGTCTGGAAGATCTGCCTGTTTACAAAAATTTTAACTTATATATTGCTCTGTGTTCATACATAATTGGTTTTTCAATTTACGTTGTAATAATTAGCAGATGGTGTTACTAGTTTTGAAGGCCATCCTTGAAAAGTGATATGCGTTTTGTTTCTTTCCTTACGTAGGTGAAAGTATGCTACTAGTGTTAACAACACTGGTGTGAGTGAGGAAGAATGGCTGTTATGAGTCTCACATAGTGTCACAGAAGGATGCAAACTGAGATAACAGAGTGAATATGGTTAGAATGAGAAACTTTCAAACAACTGATAAATGTATGAAGTACACATTTCCTATTTTATATAGTGTGTAATGATTATTTTAACCCTGATTTTTATAGTAAAATACATGGTGATAAGAACTTTCCTCTGAAAATTGTATTATCATACTGAATCATGTAGTGAACATGACCTCCAAGGCTTTTCACAAAAAATGTTGTGTGTGATTGACACATAGAGAATTGTAATATATTTAGACAGAAACAACATGATGATAAAATACACCATCACATTTCTCTTGCAGTATGCTTCGAACATAAGAAAGATCCACCATTTTACAATGCTGAAATTCCATCATTTGGTAAAATAGTTCCTGATGTACATAATACTGTGTAAGAAATGAGGCCGAAGAAATGGTTATGTCGGGGTAAGTGACAATCAGTACTTAAGGAAGGGATGGATATTAAGCTGCAGTCTTCCAGCTCCAAGATTGTATTATTAAGTTAAATATGTTTACCCTCAAACACGAAGAACCGAAAGTCCAACTTATGTATTTCCTACAAAGCCAACCTCCCACTGGTACAGGAAAATAGCATACACCTCTCACACATTCAAAATATTGCCATCGTCTTGCCCAAGTCATCACTGCATCATATAAAACAATGTCTATTAGCCAAAAGATGTATGTCTGGTTGCTGAAGGAAATCTTCAAGAGTTCAAACTCTCCTCTCCCAAGCCAAAATTAACAGAATATACACTACAACTTTTCTCCTACAATTAAGTAAAAGGTCTCCAAAGTATGGTATTGGATTGTCTTTAGGGAACTCAGAGTAACTAAACTTTCAAGAATAAAAAAAAACTTGCTGAATCATTATGAGAACATATTTCTCAATGGCTGCTGAAAAAGAAATATTTTACTGAAAAATTAGAGAAGGCAGCTTTTATTTTTGCATTATAGACAATATAGTACTTCCTGTAACATAATTTTATTTTCTTTCACTAGCCTCTGAAATGTGATCTTCATATCTAATGAAATGCATTTAGATTTTTATAACTAATATCTGTGGCTATTAACATTTTAACATTTTAGCACTGTGACAAAACATTAGTTTTACATTCTTGGTAAATTATTTTCTTACCTTTAATATTTCTTTATTTTATGATGATAAAGCCCTCAAATATGTTCAGATGAATGATGACAAGAACAGTGATGGTTCTTTAACCTCAATAACAAGGATCATGCAGTCAACACAACCATACACAACTACAGTTGTACTGACAATATTATACTTGTTATTTAATTTACAAAACACAATGGGATGTCTTCTATTAAGATGACTCAAAATGTTGGTTTACTTATTGTTCACGCACCTGATGCAGCTGCTAGCCTGAGAAGTTTTACTAAGCATAAATATGAAAACTTAAAGTATCCTGCTTTTCAATAACTGATCTGAAAATTTCCAAACTATCACACAAGAATATGTATATTTATAATTGCAGTCACCTTTATGTGCCAAAACTGTCTACCAGATTACTATTATGTATACACACAATGGCCATGGCTCACTGCTAATGGAAGTCATAAATACTGAAGAATCATGACGAGCCAGAATGAAGACTACTGTCTATGGGGCTCAAAATAACATGCAATATGACAGACTTGTACCTGTGTCAGAGGAACCTACTGCCTCCATCTGTAGGGTAGGTAGGTAAGCAATGTGGGGAAACAGTGACAGGGACTGGGGCAAGGACATGGTTCTTCAAGTGACCCCACAGGACCAAGACAGGACAGGACCAAAACATACAGGAAAGAAGGAAAGTATAAATGTGTGTCAGGATGAGAAGAGCTGAACTATCTCACCCCTTTCAGTATATGTTTTGGCAAAAAGGATGTGTGGGCAGGGGGGGGGGCAGGTTGCAGCCCCCAACCCAAAATAAAAATTTTAAAAATAACACATACTTTGTAGGAAGATTAGACCCTGTGAATTAAAGCAGGTGAGTCATGGAACATGTAGTTATATTCATATGTATATAAATCAGTTGCCAACACTACACCCCCCCCCCCCCCCCCCCCCCCCAACACAAA
>Ga0123355_10000710_pt1 | contig 45189 bp, 46 predicted proteins | sample TergutEmb28metaG_3_FD_89872 | JGI IMG/M metagenome (GOLD analysis project Ga0123355, IMG submission 89872) | Embiratermes neotenicus P1 segment gut microbial communities from Petit-Saut dam, French Guiana - Emb289 P1 | ecosystem: Host-associated > Arthropoda: Insects > Digestive system > Gut ...
CTCCGGGCAACATTGGTTGCGCGTGGCACGACGCGTGCGCGCGCCTTCGCAAGCCCCCGTATGGCCGCCGAGATGATGGCCGTCTACGCGGAGGCGGCGCAGCATCGAAACGGCGGACATTAGTCTCTCTTTCCGTCACCACGAAATCGCAGCTCTGCCATGTCTCTCGCGCGTTGGCCTCCGCAGGGGCGGCGTGTTGCGATTTCCGACGCGGGAAACGGTTTCGTTTCCGATGAAACGGCTCCATTCCGTGGTTCGGAACGGACCGGCCAATAAAGCGCCGATCGGGCGCCGATGGAGGGGTGATGTCCGCTTCGAAGCGCTCGGCGCGCATGATTCGCATGCAATGGGTGGCGATGGCCCTGATCACGGGGGCGATCGCACTCAACTACATGGATCGTTCGACGCTCGCCATCGGCAACGTCAAAATCCGCGCGGAATTCGGTCTCAACGCGACGGAAATGGGCCTGCTGCAGTCGGCGTGGTCGCTCATGTATGCCCTCTTCCAGATCCCGATCGGCTACTTCCTTGACCGGAGCGGGCCGCGCTTTCTGGTGGGCGCGGCGCTCGTTCTCTGGTCGATCGCTCAGGGCGCCGGAGGTCTTGCGGTTTCGTACATGCAGTTGCTGTGGTCGCGCGTGGCACTCGGCATCACGGAATGCCCGGCATTTCCGGCCGCAGTACGGGTGACCAGCGACTGGTTCCACGTCGGGGACCGCGGCCGGCCGACCGGATTATACAATGCGGGCGGCGGTATCGGGCCCGCCATTGCGCCACCTTTGCTGACCGGGATCATGCTCGCCTTCGGCTGGCGGGCGATGTTCGTGACCATGGGGGTCGTGGGCGCGGTGGTCTGGTTCCTGGTCTATCGCAGCCCCGCGACCGCCGATCTCACACCCGAGGACCGGGAATATCTGCGCGATAATCGTACTTCGGAAAGTCCAGTCACCGCCGGGCAGTGGTTCCGCCTGTTCCGATTCCGGACCATATGGGCGCTGATCCTGGTCGCGTTCTGCACCGGCTACGCGGTCTGGATGTATCAGACCTGGCTGCCGGCTTATCTCGAGATGCAGCAGCATGTCAGCATTGCGCGCACGGGTCTTCTGGCATCGGTGCCACTGATTTGCTCGATCCTCGGCTCTTTTGCCGGGGGACATCTTTCGGACTGGCTTGTCGCGCGCCGCTGGGGTCTGGTCGCAAGCCGCAAATGGCCCGCCGTTGTCGGACTGCTCGCCTCGGGCCTCTTCACCGCCATTGCGATGACTGCCAGGAGCGGTGGCGAGGCCGTGATGTTCATGTCGGCCGCGATGTTTTTCCTGAGCCTCGGCATCGCCGGGAAATGGACACTGATCACCGCGGTCGCACCACAGTCTTATGCGACCTCGGCTGCCAGTATCCAGAATTTCGGCGGCTACATCGGCGGCACGGTGTCGCCGATCGCAACCGGGATGGTGGTGGATGCCACGGGATCGTTTGTCGTCGCGCTCGCCATTGGCGCGATCATCACCGTCATTGGCGCGTGCATTCTCGTGTTCATGCTCCGCTCGCCGATCAGTGTGGCGGACCTGGAACCCACGACGGTGAGGGTGCCGGCGGAGTAGTACGACGGACGTAGAGCTGTGGCCGGCCGCTGTGGGGAGGTCGGATTGCGGGACTCCGAGCAGCCCGTCCGCGTCGAATCTCGATGCTCCGCCGTGGCCGGATAGAGCGACGAGGCTAAGCGACGCGGGCCGCTGCAGAGTGGTGGTGACCGGTTGAACGGCGGCTGCCCCTGCCTGTGTGCAGTCCATACCGCACGTTAACACCCCAACGAGAAGGCACGAAGACCAAAAAATAGTCTGGAAGGAACGCCAGCGAATGAAACCGTGACATGCTGTTTGCGGGAGTCGGTCGGGTGTTTTCCTAAATCGATGGCGTGCCCAACTCAGGAGGTCCCCAGCAATCCGATGGTAGACCGCGCCATCAATGTAGCGCAGATCGGGTACGCGACCGCAGAATTGCTCCGCTCAGCAGTAGGGGCAGCCAAAGAATGTACCACATTTCGGACGGTCCCTTGATGACCTGGCTCAAGTCTGTGAGACCGCAGAGCATCGGGTACAGAAGTAATGCCACCGCGGTGGCCCGTTCCGGATCGTCCGGGAGGCGTGAGAGGCGTGAGAGTAACCAGGCAAAGCAACCGAGTAGCAGGATTAGGCCAACCAGACCGCTGTAGAGGATGGTCCCCAAATAGAGATCGTGCGGATGAGGTCCGAAGCTGACATTCAGGTGGCTCACGTCATGAAGCACCGCCGTCGGGCCATGGCCGAACCATAGCCTCGTTGCGAGTTCGGGCAATGTATCGCGCCAGATGAGTAATCTGTAAGTCGGGCGGTCGATCATCTGTCGCATCAAGTCCATGAGCCAAGGCATCTGCCACCACGCGAATGCCGCTCCGACCAGTAGTGCTGTTGCAAAGGCACCAGCGCCTATTATGACCCGCGGACGCCGCCCAGCTCTGCGCGGCAATAAAAACAATGGCAGGCTGGCGATGGCGAAAAACACCATCGCGCCCCTGCTTTCGCTGAGCAACATAAAGACACCGAATGGGATCAACACCGCAGCCCATAGCGAGCGCCGACGTTCGGCGTGTAGGCACCGGCTAAGCGCTAGCAGCGCACAACCGCCAACGATTGTTGCCCCCAGACTGGGATTACGTGTGTTAGCCCAGCCGGCCAGACGTTGATCCCAGTTCGCTGATAGAAAGAACTTGGCCAGGGTTACCAAAACATTAGCCAACCCGCACAGGACCAATACATCGATGATCCGGGCCCGATGCCAAAGGGATCGTTCAGCCAGCGACAGCGTGCTCAAGAAGAAAGTCACCGTACATACGCCGTTCCATACCCACTGCCACCGACTGATTCCATGCGGCAATGGAGGATCCGACCAGAGTAGAGTCGCGACCGACCATACGATCAGCGTGACGGGCAGCATTGTCGTTGGGTCTCGCCAGTCTGGGCGCCATCCCTCCCATACGTGGCTGACTGTGAAGGGTATCACCGTGACGTAGAAGAACAGCGCCCAGATGGGCGAGGGAACAATGAGAAACCCGCCGCCGAGAACCCCCAGCACACTTAAATCAGAAAAAGTGCGCCACTTCGAGCCTCTCAAGCGAGCAACGTAGGCCATTCATACTGTCCTGGATCGTGGATGCCGAGGGCAACCTCGACCACGTAGGCGGCCACAGACCGTTCATTGAAAAGCGAGCAATACCGCTCGCGACCGCTCGCAGCAATCGCCTGGCGCTGGGCAGGTTCCCCGATAAGCAGCCGTAGACGCGTCGTTAGTTCCTCCATCGACGAGAAGAACACCATTTGGTCCTCGTTGAACAGCTGATCGTAGCCGGTGGCCCGTTCGATCATGATCGCCTGACCGTTGCCGATCATTTGTGCCAGCCGGTCAGAGCTGTAAAGGTAGTAATCGCTGCGACGGCTGATATTCAGACCTATAGCCGCCTCCTCCAATGCGCGCTGGTATCTCGCGCCGCCAACATTTGGCCAGCCCAACACTCCAGCGAGGGATGGACGCACGTCCGGAACCTCTCGCAGTACGTGCTCCAGCAATCGGTCCATATCCCATGCCTCCCCGCACACCATGCGCAAAGGGCGGCTCGGGTGACCGCAGGCGAAGAACAGATCATACGGAAGACGAGACCGCAGATGATTCTCGCCACGCTCGATAGAGAGATCTACAGGATTCGGCAGAAACCCAACTCGGTGTCCAGGACGGCGCAACGGTGCGAGGGCTTCACCAGCGGTCGAAACCAGGGTGGCATCGACGACCTCGAGCTTGCTCTGTAGCCGGCGCAGGTTATCCGACTCGAATATCGGGTCAACGCTCCACTGCAGTACGTGGAGGCGGGGCAGGTCGGAACGGATTTTTGCCACGGTCTCCGGCAAGATGCTGTCAGCATGGCCGAGAAGCAAAATATCCGGCTCATGCTGGCGACAAAATTCCCGAAGTATGTCATTGGCCGGCCGTCGCCCGAGCTTTCGATGTCCGAGCAAACTTAGCGCGCGAGCAACGTCGCGATCGGAGAAATTGAGCACCAAGTGGCCGTTCCGGATTAGACCATTCGAAATCTTTATGGCGACTCCATGTTGGAAGCCGCCCTTTGCTCCGACCGGGAACATGCTGGCATGAATGATTACCAAGGTTGCACAAACCGCTTCTGAATCACGGCCGAAATCAGCCCGATTGCACGTTTGATGTTTCTAGGTCTCCGCGCTCTTCGGTAGAATCAATGCCGCCATGGCTCGCGACCTGGTGAACTGGTCGGATCGGCAACTACACCAATGCCTGGCCGCGCACCAGCTTCGCGTACAAGCCGTCTTCGGCCATCAAAGCGGCATGACTTCCCTGCTCCACGGCGCGCCCACCGGCGATCACCACCACCAGATCGGCTTCACGCACCGTAGACAGCCTATGGGCCACCACGATCGTCGTGCGCCCCTGTCGCAGACGTGCCAATGCGGTCTGCACCGCTGTCTCGCTCTCGCTGTCCAGTGCGCTGGTCGCCTCGTCTAACAGCAGAATCCGTGGGTTCCGCAGCAGCGCACGTGCCAAAGCGACACGTTGCCGCTGTCCCCCCGACAACCGCTGTCCACCCGGGCCGACGCGGGTGTCAGAACCCTGAGGGAGCGTCCCCATAAAATTCACCGCTGCGGCGTCTGCCGCTGCATCCACTTCCGCCCCGCTGGCGCATGGGCGGCCCATGCGAATGTTTCTTTTCACCGTATCATCGAATAGCAACGAGTCCTGCGCGACATAGGCAATAGCATCGCGCAGGCTGGCCAGCGTCACCAGCCGCACATCAGCGCCGTCCACCCACACAGTCCCGCCAGTGACATCGTGCAGTCGCGGAATCAGTGCCAACGCCGTCGATTTCCCCGCGCCGGACGGTCCGACCAGCGCCACCGTCTTACCTGGCAGAGCTTCAAAGCTCAGTCCCGACAGTGCTATCCGGCCGTCCGGATAGAAGAAATGTACGTCGTCGAACACCAGATGCCCCGGCCCAGCCGGCAGGGTCACTGCACTCGGCGCGTCAGCTATCCGTGCACGCTCGTCGATTACCTTGAATACCCGAAGCAGCCCAGCCAGCCCCTCTTGCACCGCCGCGTTCAGCGAGCCCAGTGCGCGCAGCGGGCGGGCCGCGATCAGCAAGGCTGCGACGAACCCGGTGAAATTACCGATAGTCTGCGACCCCAGTGCGGCCCGCCAGCCGGCAAAGCCAATCACCATCGCCACAGCCGCACCACCCAGCACCTCCAACAGCGGGTCGACGCGCGATCGGGTCTTGCTCATTCGCAACAACGCCCGGTAGAGCTCAGTGAACGCCTCCTGCGCACGGTGGGTTTCGCGTTCCTCCAACTGGTAAGCACGCACGGTACGTGCCTGGGCGAAGCTTTCGTTCAGAAGTGTCGCGGTCTCCCCCATGCGTTCCTGCATTCCACCAGAGGCTCGTCGGGCGAGGCGTCCAATACGTTGTATCGGTACTGCAGCCAGCGGGTACACCACCGCAGCTATGAGTGACAGTAGCCAGTCCAGATAAAGCATCGAGAGTGCTAGCCCCACCACGGTCAACACATCGGTGATGCCGTTCACCGCGCGTGCGAGTGCCTCACGGATTATTGCCGCGTCGGTAGTAAAACGGGCGGTGAGTTGCGCCGGCGTCTCACGCTCTAGCCGGGCAAGATCGGCATGGGTCAGGTGGGCGAACATCCGGCCCTGCAAGCCGCGAATCACCAGCAGCGCCACTTGTTGCACCTGAACATTCTGGAAATACTGCGTTACAGCTTTGACGCTGGTCACCACCAGAACCAGCACGGGTATCTGATACAGGATCCGGGGGTCCCTGTCCGTGAACATTTGGAAGGCATGGTTGATCAACACCGGGTAGAGTGCGGTGGTACTGCCCATGACGGCGGTCAACACCAGAATCAGCAGCAGCCGCAGTTTGTGGTGGCGGACATGTTCGTGCCACAGCCGGCGCAGCAGCGTTGGCGTGGCCTCGGTGGTGTGCCGCAAGGGGCCGATCAAAGCGCTGGCATCCATGCAGCGCCATTTATCAGGCGGGCCATCTACATGCCAGACAGCGATGCGGTCAAAACGATAGACACCGACCGCACCCACACTGGGCGGCGGAGACAACCACCCCTCGGTTGTGCTCGCCTCCCCGCGCTCATAGGTCCACAACAAACGACGACGTACTCGGCGTCGGTGATACCGGCGCTTCGTTGCGGTCACAGCGAATCGACTCGCGCCCGCTTGCGACCTGACCCACTACTCTGCTGCTATAGGACGCCCGTCGTTTGCGAGCGCAACGCGGGCACGCGCCTCGGCCTCGCGTCGCACCCGGGCAACCGCTGCCTCACCGCCACTGGTCGCGCGATATAGGTCCAGACTGTCGAGGTCATCCTCGCGCGGTGATGCGATCGCGAGATCGGTGTACGTCGAGCGGTCTGGCACGCGCAGTACCTGCCGGAGCGTGCGCACTGCGTCGTGATAGATCGTCAGATAGTGCCAGGCCTTCGCGGCCGCCTCAGCCGCAAAGAGCGAAGGGAACATAAGAGGGTTCTCGAGCGGCATGCCGTGCCGCCGGCGGAACTTCAGGCGAAAAGCACCGCCTTCCAACTGATGCACGCCCTCGAACCGCGACACCAGCTTGAACCATAGCCGTGTCGAGAACGTTGTCTTCGGACGCCGGGCCACGGCGCGCAACGAGCCGCTTCTGACGAAGCTCAACAAGCTCGCTGGCCGCACCCTTTGCCTGCTACGCGATACACCCGCTTGCGGTCAGGCCGGGGGGACCGCCTGCGGCCTTGTGGCCGGCCGTGCCGTCAGTAGAGCAGCCGTGACCGTTAGCGAGATAACGGCCAGAGCCCCAGCGAGCAGGGCGAGGTCCGGGAACACGAGCAGGCGCAAGTTGGCCGCACTCACCATACAGTCCGCATCGACTAGTTGGACCGGATCCCGACCCACACGCGGTAGGCAGCCACTGAAGAAGGCGATCTGCGCCCAGGCCATGACGGCAGTGTGTAGGAAGGCGTAGGCGGTGAGCGGTACCATTACGACGCGGCTGCCCCAGCCGAGGGCGATGACCAGCGCCAGTGGCCCAGCGAGAAGATGGAAGAACCAGCCCGGCGTACCGGAGCCCTCTCCGGTGGCCGCCAGCATTACCGCAAGATGGTAAAGCAGCCCCGCCAGCATCGGACCAACGAGGAAGACTGGCGCGAGATCAACGAGTTCCATCCGCCGTACGCGCCGCAGATAGAGGCCACATGGCCATACGGCGAGCACAACGACGGGAATTGCGAACAAGCGCGACGGATGAACAAACGACCACGTGCCGGCCCAGCACAATCCGATGAGCATACGCAGCAGACCGACGAGATAGAGAGCAGGTGCCTGCAAGAGCAGCGCGTGTGTCGAAGGGAAGCGATGCAGCGCGGTCTGAAGCAGGCCTCCGTACTTCTCCACCTGCGTAAAGTCGCTTGCACCAGTGAACGTACCTGTCGCGACGGCGGCGCGCACATACCAGCACCCACCGATCATAAGGGCTAGAATTGGGATAGCTAGCGTAGGCACCCACTGATCAGGACGGTTTCTACGCCAAGCCGCGAACAGCAGCAGCAGCGTCGCCCCCACACCGAATGGAATGAAGAATGCTTTGGTCAGCAGCCCGGCGCCCAGGAGCGCACCAAGCGCGGAGGCCCGGCGCCAGTTCACGCTCCTTTCCACCACACTGACGAGCACAGACCAAGTGGTACCAATGAGGGCGAGACAGAGCGTGTCGTTAGTGATGCGTGCAAATTCTTCGAAGAATTGTGGGAACAGGAACGGCCACGTCATCGGCAGCATCAGGACGGCGCCCTCGAGGCGGCCGCGCCGCCGTAGCACGCTCTGCGTGGTGTATGCACCCATCGCAAAGCCGAGGAATGCGACTGTCCAGCAAGCGATACGCAGTACTAGAAAATGCGCGGGCCACGGCAATTGTGCCGCCACGCGGTAGAGCGGCGCCATAAGGATGAAGAACAGCGGCGGATGTTGCGCCTCGTAGTTTAGTGGGTCACCCGGCACGTAGCGGGATGGACCGGCGGACCACGGGCCAGCTTCGCGCACGTGGGAAAAGAATGTGGTGTAGGGCTGTCCTGATGATGACGGCAGCGGACCCGGATAGGCCGCCACATCCGCAGACAGGCGTGCCTCGCCATATTTTGGTATCGCACGGGTGTCGGCGAACTGCTGGATCGCCGACCAATATTGCGCCTCGTCAAACGCCTCGAACGGCGGAAGCGTCGCCAACTTCATCAACCCGAACAAGAACACGCCGGTAAGGCAGCACCAACTGGCGGCACCCACGCGTCGCCGGCCACCAGTCGGCCGAGTATAGAATCGTCGCGTCACGCTCCACCTGTCATGAGCTGCGCGAGCTGCCTTGCGGCTAGGGTTAACTCCGGCACTTGGCATCACACCGCCACTGCTGTGACATCGACCAGCCTACATTGCTGGGGTCGGGTCGCGCCAGTCGGCAGCGGAGTGGCTATCTTTGGATGCCGCCTGCGGCGGTGAGCAGGCTGGGCCCAGTTGAAGAACTTATCTCACATTGCTGCGCGAATCGCATCAAAGTGATAGTGCATACCATAATACGGAAGCGGCGTTCGCGAATATTGGGTGCACCATCCGCTAGCCGACTCCGTTGTTGGTCAGCAAGGTTACGATCAATCAAACTTCGACGCCAGATTCTATTTTGCGCTGTAGTCCCTCGCCCTTATGAGCCAAGCTCGCAGCAAGCTGCTCGAACGCGGCGCCAGGAAGATAATTACTCAGAACATCCCCCGGCAATCCATCAGCATTTATTTGTCCATTTTCCAGCCAGATCAGCCGATTGCACCACTCTGCTAGAATTGAAGGGGAGTGACTGGCCAGCACCAGGATATCTGCATGACGGACCATGCCCTCGACCCGCTCCTTCGCCTTTTCCATGAAGGCCGCATCGCCGGCAAGGATCCATTCGTCCATCAGCAGGATTTCGGGCTGAAAAGCGGTCGCCATAGCAAATGCCAGCCGCAGCACCATGCCGGAGGAGTAGTTGCGCACCGGCAGGTCGAGAAACTGTGCCAGTTCGGAGAAGTCCTCGACATCCGCTATCAACCGGTCGATATCCGCGGCGGACAAGCCCAGGAAATATCCCCTTAATCGGATATTCTCGCGCCCGGTCAGATCCATGTTCATCCCGTGTGCCGGATCCAGAAGGGAGGTCAGCCGGCCTTCCACGGAGAGAGAGCCGACGGTTGGTTGATAGATGCCCGATAGCGCCCGGAGCAGGGTCGTCTTTCCCGAACCGTTCGATCCGACAAGCCCGAGCCGGTCACCCGATCTCAGGCTGAACGATATGTCCCTGAGCGCCTGCACGACCGGACGATGCTTCTTGTCCTGGCCGAAGCGGTTGGAAGCACGGCCAAGAATCGTCTTCTTCAGCGAACGATTGTCGCTGTGATAGAGTGGAAAATCCACGGAAATATTGAACGCTGTGAGCTGTGCCATCATGTCAGACCCAGTACGCGATCCGGCCGCGCGCACGCGCGAACCCTACAGCGCTGACGCCGACGATGACGGCCGACACGGCGACGGCCTTCAGAACCCAAGTCGTGGTCAGCGGCGTGCCAAGCAAGGGAGCGCGGACGATCTCAAGAAGGTAGAAAAACGGATTCAACCGGATCAGAAGATCGGCCCCCGGATGCTTCTCCAAGAGTGTTGCATACCACATGATGGGCGTTACGAAGAAAGCGATCTGCATAATTGACATGATGATCTGGGGCACATCCCGGAAACGTGCGCAAAACGCGCCGAACAGCAGCGAGATGGCGAAACCGTCAATCAACCACAGAGCGAAGGCGGGGATAGCGGCAAACGAGTAAAACGATTGGTGAACACCCACGACCACAAATACCACAACGACCACCACAAGATTATGGGCAAGGACGATGGTATTCCGCACCACGGAACGCCCCGCGTGGACCGCGAACGGCATGCGAGTGCCCTTGATCAGCGAATCCGCTGTGCTAAAACACGTACAACCTTCCGAGATCAGGGTATTCATGTATCCCCAGAGCACGATCGAGATCGTCAGATAGGGCAGATAGGAGTGAATGTCCGTGTGAAATAGCTCGGCGTACAGAAACGCCATGGCGGAGACCTGCACGCCCATCGAAATCGTCAGCCAGAACGGCCCCAGGGCGGAACCGCGGTAACGCAACTTGATGTCGGAGAGACCCAGCGTCCAAATCAGCCGCCAGAGTCCCATACCGTCTTTGAGGTCGATGCCTGAAAGCTGGAAGCGCTGCGCCCAACCCCGGTCCGCCGATAGTGAGAAATGCGTCGGCTTCCGGAATTCTGGCAGACTCGTATCCGCTTGGGACGATACAAACACTCACAATTCTCCTCGAAAATGGAAGCGCATCATCGTCATAGCAGGCCAACACCGATGCTGCATCCCTTGACAAACGACAATGCACATTTCTTACGGCGGTTTTAGGCTTTCGAAGGCGTATTCGACCGGGCATCCGATGATGCCAGGTTCCTCATCGGTCACGAATCAATACTCGCCCAGCCTGTTGCCGCTCACTCTGCGGCCCTCCTCGCCGGGACCGAAGCTGCCCAGCGGGCGGGTCAGTCCGTGTGCGCAGAACCTGTTTTCACAGCCGTTGCAACAAATCCGGGACGATCGTTGACGCGTCCCAGATGCAGAGGACCAATCCGTCGCCGCCAGCAACGCGGCGCTGCTGAGGCGGGCCGGCACCATGGCGCGGTCGTCGCGTGCCCCGAGGACGGAGCGCGGGGCGTGATCGTCGGCCCGCCGTGGCAGTTCGGCAACGGCCGAACCCCGACTGGGCGCGGCCAAGACCTCGTCGGCACCGACGCGGGTCACACGTCGGCATCATGCGGTAGCGGCCGAGTCCGCGTCCATGACGGTCAGGTTGCCGGACCAGACGGTCACGATCACCGGGCGGCCCAGCAGCATCGCCGCTGCCAGGACCAAGCCGAATCCCTCACTACGGTGCAGAGATAGCACGATATCGCAGGAAGCGACGAGTTCGTGGCGCTCGCCCGGGGCCAGCATCCGTGTTGTCCCACCGGATCTTCGGCACGCCGGCAACCGGCGCGGCAATGCGCGCGAGTTCGCCCGAGGAATGATCCAGGTTGCCAACTTCCAACACCAGGATGCCGTCCTGCCGATCGCCGAAACGCGGCGCGGAATGCGGCGATAGCGGCCAGGGGAATCTTTCCCTCCAGCGTCCAGGCCAGGTTAAATGATACCAGCACGACGGGTGCGTCATTCGGCGGGCGCCGGCCGCGCCGCGGCCAGCGGATGCCGCACGACGCGCACGCGCCCAAGCAGCAGCGCCTCAAGCGCCGCCGAGCACAACCGGGACGATACCCGGACCTCGTGCGTGCGGTAAAGCAGCAACATCAGGCGCACGCGCGGCGGCGGCGTATCACCGGGCGCGGGCAGATCTACGCTATGCGCTGGCAGCAACTGGCCAACATCCACGGGCTGGGTAGGCAATCGTGACTGCCGCGGCGCAGTCAGCATCAGGCGCATCTTCCGAGGCCATAAACGCGCGACAGTTCGCCAGCCAGATTGTCGAGGTAAACCGCATGTCATTCCTCGCGTTGGCACTCTTGAACCAAGGAGTTCACTGACCTCCTTATCTGATCACCGAGCCGCACTATTGGGCATTCAGGGATCTGACAACACTTACGGACGAAACGATTCCGGTACGAATCTCACAGTCCGGCTGTTGTAAACCAACGAACGAGTGTTCTTAGCGAGATCATCAATGATGATCAACTTCTTATTGATGGTCATAATGAGTGCAAATTCAATGATCCCTAATATATCGACAGTCGGTACCGCGAAATAACGGAACGGATCACCCGCCCGTGCCAGCACAGAGAGAGCCTCATCATCACGCGAGACGTCTATAACGAGGAAGTCAGTGGTATGGTTGTCATAGCACTGGTCGGTGAGAGCCATGATGTCACTTAAATCTTCGTAAAAGCTCCGGCGCACGTACACGATGGAAACATCATTCAGACTCATCCGTGGGATCCCTGGGCAGCTCAAATGTCAGGCTTTCCGGCGATATTCGGGCAGCTCGATCCCAGCGCAATGCGTAACCAAACTCTGGTAGCGAACACAGTTCGTCGGAACCTTGCCATCCCTCTTCTTTTTTATCACGCTTGCCGGTAAACGGTTACGATCAACGCTCAGATCAACACGAGGGTGTGATTCCGGCTGTGCCGAACGGTGCCTATTCTTCAGACACGTCATGGCGTCTCTTTGTCGCTGCGATGTTTGCGCCGCCGATCTCGATTCTGGATGTATGGCTAGCCACCGGCAATTCTGGATTCGAAGGGCCGGGACAGGACCGGGGACAGCCGGGCACTAACGCCGAGATCCTGGTGGCTACCGGGCAGCGTATCGACACAGCGCAGGCATCGTGAGATTGGCCGGACACCGGACGAACCCTTGCCGACGAGCCGATGGACGAGGTAGTGGCAGCCGCGAAAGCGAGCGGTGCACAGTTGGAATCAATAACCTACGGGCAGAGCATGCCGCACACGCCCCCGGGTCCCCAGCGATGACGACAGAGACCGCCGGCGGATCGGCCGTGGGTGGGAGCGCGGCTGGACGGGGGCCACGGGTCGTGATCCTGCTGTCCACCTACAACGGTTCGGCGTTTCTTCTCGAACAACTGCGGAGTTTCACGGCTCAGACCTACACGAACTGGACGTTGCTATGGCGTGACGACGGCTCCAGCGACGACACCGTCGCGATCATGGAGGCATTCACCGCCCGCCGGCATGATTGCATGCGGGTACGGGAGCCGGCAGGCCAATTCGGCGCGACCGCAAGCTTCTTCTTGCTTCTGCGCAACGCCCAGGAGATGTTGCACGCTACGGATCTCGTCGCATTCGCGGATCAGGACGACGTATGGCTACCCTGCAAGTTGGCGCGAGGAGTCGCCGCGCTACGCGCGATCGAAGCGGAGCGGCCGGCGCTATATTTCGCCCGCCAAGTCTTGGTCGATGACGTATTGCACACAATCGGCGAATCCCCGAAATTCCGCCGTGCTCCTGCGTTTCCCGCGGCCCTGACGCAAAACATTGCGGGGGGCTGCACGATGATACTGAACTTTGGTGCGGTGGCATTGGTCGCTGCAACTGTGCCCTTGTCGGTCGCTCACCATGACTGGTGGTGCTACGTTCTTATCACCGCGGCAGGTGGGACGTGTTTGTGTGATGACGCAAAAGTAATTTTGTATCGTCAGCACGGTAGGAATGCTATCGGAGCGCCTGCCTCTGCGCTCAGGCGCGCCTACGCAGCACTGTGCCGGGGGCCGTCAGCGTTCATGGCGCTGTTCCGTGTGCATCTGGCAGCGCTGGCAGAACATCCGAACCTATTGTCGGAATGTGCTAGGCGCGACGTCGTCCGACTGCGAAATGCGATGCGAGGAGGGCCCGCAAGCCGGCTGGCAACATTGCGGAGCCTTGATCTGCAACGACAGACGCGAGCGGAGACATTGATGTTTTACCTGTGGTTCATCATCGGATGAGTTGCATCAGCGTTGCTGGATAGTAGCGGGAGTCTGCAGGTTGCACTTGAAAGAAAGGCGACGAAGATTGCGTCTATCAAATCCGGGCACGAAAGACAGCTTTCTGCAGAACGAGACCATGCACCACAAGTCGAGGCCCGGCCTGAACCCGCCACGAGGCATTTCCGCGCGATTGAATTCAATGCGCTGGCACATTCTGGGGGCTCTGTGGAGCGTGGGACGTCTTCTGCCGGCGTGGCTGCGTCGCGACTTGCGACGCGCGCTGCAGGTGACCTATGGGACAGATTACGATCGCTGGATACATGCCCAAGACACCCTAACGGATGAAGATCGGGCTCTCATTCGGCGGCACATCACGCTGCTCGAAAATCCCCCGCTAATTTCCGTAGTGATGCCAGTCTTCGAGACAAATGAGAGGTTTCTGCGAGAGGCAATCATGTCTGTCCGCGTGCAGCTTTACCCACATTGGGAACTGTGCATTGCGGATGATTGTTCACCTTCGCCTCACGTGCAGTGCGTGCTTACGAAGATGGCGAAGGAGGAGCCACGTATCCGCTGGGTGCGTCGCGAGGAGAATGGCAACATCTCGGCAGCCAGCAATTCAGCACTCGAACTCGCAACTGGTGAGTTCGTGGCGCTGATGGACCATGACGATCTTCTATCGGAAACTGCTCTCTACGAGATGGCGGCGTCAATTTGCGCGGACCCTAACGTTGACGTTCTTTACTCAGACGAAGATCATATCGATGACAAGGGACGCCGCTATGGTCATCATTTTAAGCCGCAGTGGAGCAACGAATTATTGCTAGGACAGAATGTGATATGTCATTTAGGCGTATATAGACGGACAATTTTGGAACGGATTGGCGGCTTTCAGCTGGGGCTTGAGGGAAGCCAGGACTACGATCTCGCCCTACGTTCTGTCATGAGCACCGATACATCGCGTATTCGCCATATTTCGAAGATGCTCTACCACTGGAGAGTGACCAGGTCGGCAAATTCTTTCTCGCAGGTTCAAATCGACCACTGCATTGCCAATGCTCGTAGAGCGGCTGCCGATTTCCTGAAAGCAAGAGGAATCGAAGGCGCAGAGGTACACCCGGCGCCACTGGCGCCGCAATGGAACCGCGTGGTACTACCGATACCCAGTCCGATGCCTTTTGTTAGTATCATTATTCCCATACGAGATGACGTGGCTTCGCTCAGGCAGTGCCTGAGCGGTGTGCTGCAGCGAACTCGATATCAAAATCTTGAAGTTATTGTAGCGGACAATGGAAGCATAGAGCGGGCAACTCAGGATTACCTATTGGCTGCCAAGCAGGATGCGCGAGTCAAAGTTCCACATCTGCCTTGGGCGTTCAACGATTCTGCCACCTACAACGCGGCAGTCACGCACGCCGAAGGATCGATTCTCGTGTTCCTTAATAGCAGTATAGATGTCATTGGTCCCGATTGGCTGCGGGAGATGGTCTCACTGGCGGTGAAGCACGACGTCGGCTGCGTTGGGGCTAAGCTACTATATGGCAACGGCACCATCCAGCATGCGGGCGTCTTGCTGGGCGCCGGAGGCACCGAGAAAGGAACAGGAGTGGCAGGTCATTTTGGCACCGGCGAGGGACGACACGAATGTGGCTACCTCGGACGCTATGCACTAACAACTGAGGTTTCAGCGGTGACGGCAGCCTGTATGGTTGTAAGGCACGAGGTTTTTGAGGCAGTAGGTGGATTCGACGAAGTGAATCTGCCGGCCGCCTTCAATGATGTTGATTTTTGCCTTCGAATTCGTGAGCGCGGGTTGCGAAATATTTGGACGCCTTTTGCAGAACTTTACAATCTCGAGAGCGGTTCGCCTGGTTCGAATATTTTGCCTGGGGAAGTCGAACATTTCCGTGAAGAATGTCACTACATGCGCCGCCGATGGGGGAAATTGCTCGATCGGGATCCGTTCTACAACCTGGTTTTTGATCGTCGTTACGCCACTTATCGTCTTGGTACCACAAAGACCCCTAGAACCTGGATGATATAAATTCAGAACCAGTGTACAGGACTCTTTCGTACGGAACTGGGCCGAAATTGGATTGAGGAACCCGTGCGTTCCGAAAGTCCGAGCGAACTTCGCTCGCCTTGACCGCAGTGCGCGCCCATCCCGATCAATCCATCACCCGCATCCTGCCCATCACCCGCATCCTGCTCGTAGATTGGCCCTGAGTGATGCGTTTCTGCCTCACTCAGAGCTGCCCTCAAATTGAACACACTCCTAACTTTTCTTGCCAAATAATTTACTGATTCCTACCAGTGCTCGATAGCCAGTGGAATAGCTACGACGACCAAGTAGACCCAATCCGGGTAACAGGGCTGCGATCTTCCACGCGTGACTCTCAAGGACGAGCCGCAGTCGGCGTGCGCCAGTCTGCTGTATCATATCCTGGCATGCACGGACGGTAAGCTGCTGCTCGTACAGCGCTTCAAAACTGAGACGATCCCGGGCCGCCATGAATGCACTATTGATTGCCTGACAGGTGTCCCTCCACCTGTGAATTGGGCCCGACTCCCCTTCATCACCGATCCAGACAGGTTTGGTCAACGCGAACCTAACCATCTCGGTGGTGGTGTTGAATAGGTAAACATTCTCCCCTCCCTGCGTTCCTAGCTTAATTTCCTCGAACACCGGTAGCCGTCGCGCTATCACCGGCCTCCGATGCCCTAGAGCGTTCATGATCGGAAAGCCAAATCCCTCACAATTCGAGGGGTATAAAACAACCTGCGCCCCTCCGTACAGGCGGTTGACCATTTCGTTATCGAGAGCCCCGGATTCGTAGCTCGTTAGCCCCGGTTCGTCGGGCAGCTTGATTCCAAGAACGACAAGTGTTGGCTTGACCGGCTCCGCCATGTATAGTCGTACGGTATCTCTTATATGCTTATGGACGAACGGGTTTCCCACCAACAGAATATAATCTTCGGTTTGTTCACCATGATCTTCAAGGACATATTCGTTCGGGTCAAGTGACAACAACGCAACAACTTCAGTGACACGAGCGGGAATGATAAAACGTTTTCGGAACTGGCCGCAGGAAAACGCACTAATGTAGCCAAGCACGGAAGTAACACGCAGCATCTGATCGTACACGGTAGTAAGGTCAGCATCCAGGTATTGACAATCCCAGGCGATAGTATCGAGGATCAGAAAGCCGGTGAGCGGCGCTAATAAGCCTACGTTAACAATATCCGCGAGCCCAAACGGCTGAATGAGGCGTATCGCCACCGCGAATGGACCTTCGGCCCTCGCGTCGCGAAGGTCACCAACGTAATGAAGGTACGGTTGCCAGTGAATACCCAGGAACTTAAAAGCAGAATAATTCCCGGACACATAACAATCGTATTCGTGAGAAAACTGCCTGGCAAACGTCGTCATGATCGCTATTGCAAGTTCTGATGTTCCGTTACGGACGCTGCTAAGATTAGAGCACTCGAAGAGCAACCGACGTTTGCCGGTTGGAGATGGAATTAACCCAGAAATCAGATATTCGAGACGGAACGATATAGATGAACAGTAACGGCGCGTTGCTCTAATATATTCCGGATACTTCTGAAGCAGACGAGTGGTGGAAGAGGTCGGCTCCGCTTCGAGCGAAACTGAGGGGTGGCCAAGACGTGAGCAGCTTGTCGATCGACTGCCACTCCGAACGAAGGCATGGTTCGCAAGAACGGTTCGGTAACCTCGCCGATTGCAGCGCATCATCAGGTCGATATTTGCGTCGCGGTTCGAAATGATCGTTTCGTCGTACAGGCCGAATTCAGCTAGGATTGTCCACTTAACGAATAGGCAGAAGTCATCGGTGATTGGCACATAGCTTGTGCGCGGCAGCAATTGTTGTACTAGCGCTTGCGCTGCGTCATCGACGTCGGGTGTGGTTGATTCAAACCGCTTGGCGCTCGCTGCATGACCGAAGGGCGCCGCCTTCAATCGTGGGCTGGCAAACCCAATTAGGGTATCCGTATAAGCCACCTGCTGTATTTCTATCAGTGCGCTGGGTCCTAGCAAGGTGCCAGTGTCCAGCAGAACAGCATCCAGCATGTCCCGTCGGGCGACGTCGAGGCCCAAGTTGCGGGCTGCCACTCGGCCTGCCCGCGTGCTAGCAGCGATTGCCTCTGCGATACAATACCGACTCAGCCGTGATAACGCAGCACTAAGCACCGACGCTAGTCCGTCATCATCGGGTGCAGCATTTACAAAAATCACCCTGCCTTTGAGGCGGGCGAGATCAGAGGAGATTGTGGCTATTGATTCTACGAAACGATCGTGCAGATCCGATGGCCCGTGCAGTGTGACGATTAAAGCTAGCTCCGACATTCTCTCAGAATCCGGTAAAGTTTAGGCGGATTGCTGAGCGTGAGTAGCACGAGCCGCACCGATGTCCAGACGGCTTGAGCCAACGATGACACCTCCACTGGACCTGCCGTCCCGCCCGGCTTGTTCGCGACACCCAGCATAAAATCTGTCGTGGATGCTCCGTAACGTTCCATGGCACTCCCAAAGGGCGAAATAGTCGTGCGCCGTGCTCGGCAGGTAGGGTCATCGGCAGCATGAGCTCAGGACATGCATGACGTCGTTGACCACTTTGCGGAGGTTCACCTCGCGCTTGTACTCGCCGCGCTCAGCCGGCGTAACCAGCGGGCCTAAGCGTAACCATTCCTGGGCAGTCAGGTCACTTGGACAACGCCGCGCGCTGCGGTCATATCAGGCGCCCACATCGTGATCCGACACCTTGTGGATCTGTGCCATCATAGAAATGCGGTAAGCTAACCGGTCCATGGCCAGTATTCAAACCGACTCTGAAGACTCTCGAACTTTTCCGAATGGACACTCACGTCTCCTGATCAACTGGACCAGTGGTGGTCTTGAGCGATAGCGCAGGAATTGGCAAGGATCGCGCCCGCCATGCCTGCGCCTGCAACTGCGTCGCCGTCAGAAGACGGCGGCGCAGCATGGGTGGCAGCCGGCTGAGACGCCTTCGCAGCCTCGGTTTCAGGGTATTGCCAGCCAGTACCACGCGAGATGTCTTGGGCGAGGCGTCGACCGCCATGTTAGGCAATAACGTCGCAACGTCGGGCCATGGCACGGCACACAATCCACTGCGTCGGCGGTCATGTCGAACACAGCGGATGCGGCTGGTAGTTCCGGGAAGCTCGTGCAACTCGGATGGGATCTCGGCAACAACTCGCTGAATGCCGCTTGGCCACGAGCGGGTGGCGGCGTGCTCAAACAGATCCTCGACGTCGAACCACAGGGTCGACGGCCTGGATGGGCTTTCGCTCAGGCGTCGGCTCCGGCGGCGACGCGGCCGTGCCAGTCGGCCAGGACGTCCACGAGTGTGCGTTCCCAGGCCAGCGCCGGTATCCAGTCAAGCAGTGCGCGGACGCGCGACGCATCGGCGCAGCTATATTCAACATCCTCTGGCCGAGGCCGTGGGGCAGTGCTGTGCACCTCGGCCTCGATGCCGGCGAGGTCCAGGAGTTCCCTCAGCACGTCCCCGATCCGGCGTGGCTTGCCTGAGCCTATATTGAGGACTTCGCCTGGCGACAGCGCCTCCGACCGCCGGAGGCAGGACGCATAGGCACTGCAGACATCGCGCACGTCGAGAAAGTCGCGCCAAGTTTCGAGCTGACCCACTTCCAGCACCGGCGCCTGCCGCCCTGCGGCGATGCGGGCAATTTGACGGGCGAAGGCTGGGATCACAAGATCAGCCGACTGACCCGGACCTGTGTGATTGAATGGACGCAGGCGCACGATGCGCAGCCCCTCGCCGGCTAAGGCGCCGAGCGCGAGATCCGCTGCCGCCTTGGTCGCAGCATAAAGGTTTCTGGGCGCGAGCGGCACCTGCTCGTTGATCGGTGCGCCCGTCCCCCCGCCATAGGCATCAGCACTGGAGACGAACAGCATCTGGCACGCGGGCACGTGCCGCAGAATTGCGTTTGCCAGCCGCAGCGTGCCGTGCAGGTTCACATCCCAGCAGCGCGCCTCGTCCAGCCGCGCCGCGGCGAGTGTGGCGATAGCAGCAAGGTGGATGCAAGCATCTGGCCGGCCGGCGGCGACCGCTGCCTCAACGGCGGTGGCATCACGCAGATCGAACGGGTCGACGAGCAACAGCGCCCGCGGAAAGGCGTGCTCGAGGGTCGCCTGTAAGTGCCGACCGACGAAGCCATCAGCGCCGGTGACCAGGATACGGGCGGGGGAGACCATGTCAGCCGCGCTGCCGCGCCCGATGCCGGGCAAGGTCGGCGTCCACCATTTCAGCGGCCATCTCTTCCAGAGAGATCGTCGGCTCCCATCCAAGCATCTGCTTCGCCTTGGACGCATCTCCGAGTAGCACGTCGACCTCAGCCGGGCGCAGTAGGTCGGTGTGCATCACGACGTGGTCCTCATAATTCAGTCCAACATAGCCGAAGGCGATGCGGCAGAATTCGCGGATCGAAGTGTTGCGGCCGGTTGCAATTACATAATCACCCGGCACCTGTTGTTGCAACATCAACCACATAGCGAGAACGTAGTCTCGGGCATGGCCCCAGTCCCGCTTGGCTTCTAGGTTGCCGAGGGGCAGCTTTTGCGCCAGTCCTAGCTTGATTCGCGCGACCCCATCCGTGATCTTGCGTGTGACGAACTCAATGCCACGCAACGGACTTTCGTGGTTGAATAGAATGCCCGATGAGGCGTGCATGTCGAAACTCTCACGGTAGTTCACTGTCATCCAGTGCGCATAGAGTTTGGCGGCACCATAGGGTGAGCGCGGGTAGAACGGCGTCATCTCGTTCTGCTGGTGAGCCCGAATCAAGCCGAACATTTCTGAGGACGAAGCTTGGTAGAACCGCGCCCCCGGTCGGGTGAGGCGTATCGCCTCCAGCATGTTGGCTGCGCCAAGGCCGGTAACCTGGCCGGTCAATAGGGGCTGCCGCCAGGAGGTCGCGACAAAACTTTGCGCTCCGAGGTTGTACACCTCGTCGGGCGCGATGTCCTGCACGATGCGGATCAGGCTCGAGAGATCGGTCAGGTCGCCGTCCATCAGCTCCACGTCATTGCGGATGCCGAGCCAGTCGAGCCGCTCGCCCATCACGTCCGCTGAGGCGGAGCGGCGCATAAGACCGACAACGCGGTAGTCTTTTTGCAGCAGGAGCCGCGAGAGGTAGGCTCCGTCCTGACCGGTGACCCCGGTGATGAGGCAAGTGGGCATAGCATCCTATCAACAGAACGTCCGCTGGGGGCGGACTGAGAAGGAGGAGACAAGGCAGCGCATACACGCCGACGCTACACGGCCGCAAGTCAGAGGGATCGCCGGGCAGGCGCAAGTGGCGCCCGGGTGGGCTTGGGCGGTGGCCCAGGCCGGGGAGCTTCAACTTGACGAACGCCCCTGCGTCATCCCGTTGGGCGACGCACTAGGAGCGGGGCATTTGCCACTGCCGGCGTGTCCTTCGCCAGCCGGTGGTCTCGGCGTCAGCAAGCGCTACCAGAGCCCATTAGACAGGCCCGGACGGCATGGTTCGCTTTGCGTTCGCGCACCGCCTCATGGCACGGTCCGGTGGCTTACGCCCCGCTCGACGCGCAGTCCAGACACACCGGCGAAGTCGATGCCATTTGAAAGCACCACACGCTCCACTTGGCGCGGCCGCAATAGCACAGTGCATTCGCGGGTCATGCAGCCGTTCACCTCGGTCGCGCTGAATTGCACACAGGGTGAGCAAGGCTCATCGCGGGTAAGCAGTACGTTGTCGGCTCCAAACGGAGCGTAGCGGCGCCACGGACTTGATCCGAAGACAGAGACGATGGGCTTGCGAAGCGAGCAGAGATGTGCGGTGCCGCCATCGACCGCTACGACGAGATCGATACCGGCGAGTGCGTCAAGGAAGGCGCCAATGTCGGCGCCGCCCTGGATCACCTGATGAGGCACCGGAGCAAGCATGCGCGAAAGGACGAGGAGGTCCGCGCGTTCGCCCGGACCGCCGACCAGCGTCACTAACAGGCCGAGCGCAGTAAGGCGTCTCGCCAGCTCCAACCAGTATGTGTTTGGCCAGCGGTTGGTCGGGAACCCAGCGGCTATGCAAAGCGCGACATGGTGGAGGCGAGTTGGCCAGGGAGTTGGTGCGTCGCCAAACAACGCGGTACGGGAGTAATCGCCAATCATCCGCGCCAAAGCTCGCCGTTGCGAAATTGTCTCATGCGTCAGATCGTCGCCGGTCGCAAGCGCATGACCCACGCGTAAACGGTTCGCGATGGCCTTTATCACCGGATCGTGGCGTAGGCAGAAAACAAATTCGAACCCATCGAGGATTCGCGCCAGCGCCGTCGGGTCTAGCTTCTCACCAGGAGAGCGCATCAGATGGGCCAGGGGGACAGGGCGGATATCGGCGATATTCGGGAAAAGGAAGCGAGCTAGCCCAATCGAACCCGGCCCCACGAACAGCGTCACCTCGACGTGACGCGCCCGTATTGCTCGGATTGCCGGTGCCGAGAGGACCAAGTCACCAATATGATCAGGCTTGAGAATTGCGACTCCGGTCATTGAAGTCTCGTTACCCTAGGTTTACCACGCCGCTCTAGCAACAACTGCTCTGTCAACATCGCGCGGATGATCTGAGTGGCGATACAGAGATCAAGCGTCTTGAGGAGCACAATCAGAGCGATTATCGGCCAGAGTGGAAGCGTGCGTGGGCGCAGCCGCCCAACACTCGCGGAAAGCGACAGGCGTTTTCTCTGCAACACCAGATAAAGGTAGTCTGCGCTTTCCGGATCAAGCGTATGTCCCTCCGGTACACGATGCACCTTGGCCCGTAGTAGGATAGCGCGTACCAGCATGGTTAGGCGCCGCCGTGGCATCGGCTTAGCTGTCCCGCATCGGCACATGTGGGCGTTGCAGGATGCGCATGATAGCGACAAAGAGCTGCTCGGTGCTTTGGCGCCAATTGATCCAGCTCTGCGGCACCCGCTTGCTCCGCTCGCCGAGTGGCACGCGATTGCAAAAGTCCACAAGCGCCGTCGTTAGGTTTGCCGGGTCGGAGAGGCTGAAAAACACCGCCTTTCCGTCGGCGATCTCGCGAAATACCGGAATATCGCTGCACATCACTGGCAGGCCGCGCTGAAATGCCTCCACTACTGGCAGGCCGAATCCCTCGACTTGTGAGGCGATTACCAGCGAAGAAGCGTTGCGGTAGCAATAATCGAGCTCAGCATCTGTCGCGTCACGCAACACGAACAGCCGCTGGCCGAGCTCCGAGTGATTCTCGACGCGATCGAGAAACGCCTCCATCTTCCACGAATACCACCCAACGATTACCAGCACCGCATTGTTTCCATCGGTCCAAAATCGTTCGAACCCGTCGAGCACGTAGCTATGCATCTTGCGAGGCTCAATCGTGCCAACCATCAGGAAGATATGTTCCCTGACGTTGAAGATATCACGGATCGCCGGCCGCACCGGTGCACTCGACTCGGTGAAATCGAGTTCCGACGCAAGATGAAAATGATCGATGCGTCGTGACGGTATCGCTCTGTGCGGCCTCAGCCCACGAATGTGGTGGGCCAGCGCATGAGCGACCGAGCATGAGATGCAAACGAAACCATCACTGAATCGGAGATGTCCCGCGATCCATGCCTTGAATGCCACGGTAAGTTCCGGGACGCAGGTATAGCCATGTGTGATGGGGATCAGGTCATAAATCACACCAACCACCATGCCGCCTCGCTTCTTGAAGCGACGGGTGCCCGGCCAGATCGGCGTGGCCCAGGAGGAATCAAGCAGGAGGAGGATGCTGCCGTCGCAGCGATCATAGTCATCGAGACTGTCCAATGCGCCAACAGGTCTCGATGGTGGGCGGTGACGGAATGGCGACAGCAGACTCAGAGCTCGCGCGAGACCCAGTCGATCGGGTGGAGCGTAAAGAAAAGCGCGCACCGCTGGAAATGGCAGTGCCGCTGCGAGAATGCGAAGCAACACGCGCCAGAGGCGCTGCTTCAGGCTCGGGGGCGGCAGAGACGAATTGGTGGCAGAGGCGCCACCACCGGCCTGCTTGTTGGCGAGCACTCGGTCGGCATCAGCGAAATGAAAGCTGTCCGCTTCTACGATCACCGGCACCACGTCATAGCCGTAGTCATGTGCAACGGCCGGTGCGTTACGCAGAACGTTGCGCACGACACGCTGGATGCCGGTGTTAAGGTCCCCGTGGTAGGTATGCGTACACTCGATGAATATCGTCGGGCGCGGTCGTCGGACTACAGTTGTGGAAGCCACGATTGACGTTGGGCGGCGCCCGTGCAGCGTGTCGCTCAGCACCCTCAGCCTCCTGGCGACGCTCCAGAAGCGACTGGCGAGCGCCGCGCACACCTCATCCTCCCGTACGCGCAACCGTGCCACTCCCTCCGCCAGCTCCCCCCAGGTGCCGCTGCAGTTCTCGGAACCGGTACTCGCGGTCGGACGCCCGCTCCTCGGCAATGCGAGTGCGGGTGTGGCGCACTCGATCGCGATGCATGACCGGTGAGTCCGTCGTGATGGGCCACGTCGTCATCACGGCTCGCGATGAGCTTCCCCCTCGCGTCCACCAGCGTGATCCAGGGTCGCACCCACTCGAGGTCAACCCCTCGATCACCCCGGGCGCGCCGCCCTCGACATCGGTCTTCAGGGAATGTCCGTCGTCCCGGCTAAGCATCGCGCAGATAGAAGCAAGCGTGTCGGCCTCCACATCGATCTCGAAGATGGTGTGACCGGCCCGGCAACGTCGCTTGGCGATCTTCGGTTCGATAGGGGAAAGCGCCGTGCCCGCGATATCGAAGAACAGTACCCGCCCCGTCGCCGCGAACAGTCGTTGATTGATGTCCTCGCGCGACGATCCCTGCAGGCGGGAGATAAACACCTCCACTGGCTCGATCTTGATGCCGCGCCAGCCGCGGTTGTGGAACGCCATAGTTGCAGAATCAACTGTCCGGCCGTTCGCGCCATGGTGCATGGAAAAACCCTTCTCGATCCGTTTCAGTGCCCGCCAGCATCACGTCTTCAAACTTCTGTGCGTAGGGAGCCATCCCAGTCCTTGAACTTCCGCGATCTACATAGCCCTGGGACTATTACTTATATCGGGCTCAGCGGGGCAGGGTTCCCGTGGCCGTTCCTCGGCCATGCCGCAGGCGATCTTCACCAAAGGCACCTGCAGCAAACACCCACGTGTGCAGTTTCTCCTCGTTGCTGACACTTTATGCGCCACCAGGCAATTCTTGATTCAGAATCTCGGATTGCGCCACACTTGCGTACCATCATGTGTGGTCATTCGTTCAAGACTGGGTGTACCCGCATCGAAAACAAAACGAGACGGTTTTTCGTTCTCGAGCATCCATCCGACGTGCCACATCGTATCAATCATATCGCCGTCAAGCTTACGGGAATGCGTGCCTACAACAAGGTAGCGGACTCTGTCCGTCAAAAGTTGGAGGCACGCCTGACACAACTCATGCTCACCGCCTTGAACATCGATGTGCACCAAGTCCCAGAATGGAAGCGTGGAGAGTAGGCTTTCGAATGACACGACGGTAACGTCGATCATTCCGGCCTGCGTTAGACCCTTGAGGTACTTTGTGTCGTTGTCCAATTGGATTCCAGACGCAGCATCCTGACGCAGCGGTCGCGCGCCACCAGCGTTTCGAGGGGCGGGCAGTCGAGGCCACCTCGCAGTCCCGCTGGTCACACCGACGGCTGCCTGCAGTAGCGCGTGCTTATCCGGCTCTATGCCGTTGTCGCGTAAGTGCTCGATCATCAATTCAAACCTGTCGGGATCAGCTTCGACACCAGTGAGGCGTATATCGTGGATGCCGCGCAGGCGGGCTGCCGTGGCGGAAGCTACCAGCCAGGGCGCCATTCCGGCACCCAGTTCCATCGCTGAGAAATGACCACTGGCAGCCCGCACGCTCTTGAGTACGCCGATCCATTCAATAGCTTCGGAATGATAATCGGCCGGAACCGGTATCGGCAGGACCGTACCATCCAGATGCTCGACTCCGTCCCAAAGCAACTTCGTACGTGAACGGCTGCCGATAAAATCGGTGATGAAGCCAGACTGGGGCTCGGGGATGGCAATGCTGAACTCGGTCAGAACAGTTAGGTCTTCTGGCGTGTACCCGGGGTAAACTTGCAGTTCATTGATGTGCAGCGGAGCGGTCTGCGAAGTAGGTACACCATCGGCGCATCGGGACGCATATTCCGCACTCTTCAGCATGCCACGTAGCACGCTAGTCGGGTCTCGGGTGGAGCGCATGACGCTGATCCAGTGTGCCAACCCGGTCGTGTCCGATGCCCGTCCAAGGCAGAGGCGGTAGAGGAATTCAATGAACTCCGTTTCGCTCATGGCGGATGGAGTTGACTTGGCCCGTTTCCAGATCATACCCGTCTGACTAGCTGATTAGCGGGGAACTGACCACTCCGACCGCGGTGGCTAAATGAAAGGGCCGCGCCAGGCGCCCTCGTCTCACTCCACCGGCCGCCGGAACCGTCGTTCGTGCCCACTGCGGTTCGGCCGCGATGGGCTCCGCGTCGGCGGACAGGGCAGCCCGCCAGGCCTTCGCGGCTTCCGGGGGAGCCAGCGTGCGATGCGCCTCGCCTCCGCCACATCCCAAGCTCTCGGCCGCCGCTCGGCTGAGATCACCGCGCGGCGCCTCCCACGCTACAACGGCGGCCAGTGCCGACGGTCAATCACGCCGCACCGTCCCGTCCACTCTCGAAGCTCCACGCCGCTGTCGGCGACCGCCCACATCGCCACGCGCGCGCTGTTACACTCGCACCGGGCGGTCCCTGCTGGTGGGACTTTCTCGCGGGCCGCTCGCTTCGCTGGGCTGCGTCGCCCACCCCGCTCCGCTCTTCATCTCGATCCCGATGAAATGCCCACGGTGCCGCACGAGGACCTCGGGCATACCAGGGATCATGCCCCGCTTCTTGCGCTTTGCACGGGCCGCCCGCATCGGCGCTACCGGATCGGTCGCCGTCCACCACACGCTCGCACCATGGGGCGTAGTTGAGTCGCTCACCTTGGTCCCGCTGCCCGGGGAGCGCCAAAACGCGTGTGTGCGCTCTTCCTTCCGAAACCGCTAACCCGCACAGGACCTGTGGAAGTGGATCCCTGGGCCAGAACTACGTTGGCTGCCAATTCAGGTGGTCGTCGCCGAGGGGTCCACTTCAGCCACTCCGCCTTGCTCAGATCATACCTCGCCGTTCCACGGCTCCGTTTGGCAGCCTTGAGTCACACTACGACACCAAGCTTAATGGGCACTGGAGTTCTCTCCGTATCTAACACTTTTTGTCTTCGCTTGATGGTGGCGATGGTTTTATTGGATTGGCGGTCCAGATGCAGGGCTTGGGCGTGTTGGTTGTCTTCTGCACGAAGCGATGCGAAGATGGCGTACTGCAAGCCTGCTGACTTTGCGAGCGGACGAGCGTCGTGTTGAAATATTTCTGGCGGACCTTTCTGGCTGAACGGGTAGCACGCTCGGTGCAAGCTCGCACCAGAAGTGACCTGGATCGTGTCGTTGCTGAGGCGATTGGTCGCATCGAACAATCCCAGCCAAATCGCGACGAGTTGATCGTCGTGATCGAAAGCCTCTTTGCCGAGTCGCGGGCAATCCAGCTCCTTTCGGATCGGATCGAGCAGCTACACCAAAATGACTCGGCAATCTACAAGCCAGTACACGGCATCTCACCTCCGATCGAAGCGCCGTACATGGCTTATTCGACCTGCTCCGCAGTGGACATGCAGAATCCGCACTATGTCGAGTTCTGCCAGACCGCAATCATCCCGCCGGTCTTCCACCGAAAGGCTTGGGAGTGGGCCTTCGTGACGCACCACCTTCTTCGCCACCGCGCAATTGGACCGGGGAAGCGCGGGCTAGTCTTTGGAGTTGGCACTGAGCCATTACCATCCTATTTTTCGAGTCTTGGCGCGCAAATCGTTGCAACCGACGCGCCGCCGGAGGTCGGGGAGTCGGGGGGATGGCTGGCGACGAACCAGTTCGTGAGTTCCGTGGAGCGGCTTTGGCGGGAATGCTCGATCGACCGCGAGACCTTCATGCAGCGTGTCTCTTACGAGACCTGCGACATGACCAACATCCCGGATCACCTCTCTGGTTTTGACTTTTGCTGGTCGTCTTGCTGCTTCGAGCATCTCGGCTCGTTGGACGCTGGAATGGAATTCGTTGTAAACAGCGTGGAAAAGACGCTGCGACCCGGAGGAGTCGCCGTTCACACAACCGAGTTCAATCTCAGCTCCAACGATGAGACCGTCACCGAAGGTGCGACAGTCTTATATCGAAAGTGCGACATCGAAGGGTTGATTCAGCGCTTGCGTGATCGCGGCCACGTTGTGAGCGACCTGCGGATTGCGCCGGATGCAAACCCCCTTGATTTCTATGTCGATACGCCGCCCTACACCGGACCACACCTGAAGCTTCGGCTTCTGCACTACAATGCTACATCCGTAGGGCTTGTCATTCAGCGCGGGCCGGTGACGAACGAGCTCATCGCAGCAGATGCGCCGTGACCACGACAATCCACCGCCCACAGAGCATCGGGACAACTTCGGCAAGGCCGGAGGAGCGGACCGCATTGGTCACGCCCGGGCGGGTGATTCCCCGGAGATGCCATTAGTCGAACGGTACAATTGGCGATAGGTCTCGTTGTATGGGTGCCAATGCTCTCACACGCGGGACAGGACTCGATGAGCGATACGACCAAGCCATTGCTTGTGCACTTCGCAAATGCTGCGGCAGTGGCTCGAGGACAAGGCGCGATAACAGGACAGTGCCTGCGCCGCCGCGCCGAGGTCCGTGACGAACTATCTCTCCTCTTGACAGCAAGCGAACGGACAGTCGAGCGGCCGAGGAGTTTGGGGAACATTTCAGATGCTGTGAGGCTGGGGTGCAGAAGGATAGCAAAGCATCGCCGTCGTGAACTGACGACGGAAGTTGTCCCCATGGCCCGTAGATCAGCGCAGCCGACCAGGGAAACTGAAGTGGCCCCCTCGGTGAGGACCACTCGAGCCGGAAGTTACGGTGGAACAGGTGCCGTTATGAGTATTATTAATGTCATGCTGCCGCCGTTGTTGTGGCGGCTGTGGATAGGTGGACACCGCGTCAGCGTTGTCCGAGCATAGCGGCATGTCCACAGCCGATTCTCTCCAACCGGGAGTGACGCTGGGCACCACACCGCCACGGGCGTCCCGTTGCCCAGCGAATGATGGAAGCGTGAGTTGTTGTAAAATCTCACCCATTCTGGTGATCCCCGCATTCGGGTATCGAGCTCGTCAATCCCTGTCGGCGAGCCGGCCGAGCCTACGCCTCGGTCTCTGCGAGACCAGCAGCGCGGCCCGCGCTTGGGCTGTCTCCGGTGGAAGCCGGACCACGACTTCGAAACTGCTGCCCTCGACCCGTAGCGTCGGATCGTTCGGATTGCCGCTGACGATGATGCGGGTCCGGCATTGTGCGCAGTTGATGAAGATGTCGTCGTCCATCAGTCGTTCTTCCTTCCTCGCGCGTACGGGACAGTGTTCACTGGCGGGTTGTGCCGATGGAGGGTGTCATCGGTCCGAGGCTTACGTTGCATCGGCGCTGCACGAAAGAAAACGCAACGCCGCTGCGCTGGCGGATCTTTTCGGAATCTATTCTCGACGGTTGGTTTCGATTTAGACGATCGACTCGATCCGGATCGATCGTTCAAATGTGATTGTGTGCCGGCCAGTTGGTGGGTAGTCGAAAGTCCCACCACGCCAGCGTGCACCCTCGGAACCGTTTGCATTTGCGAGACACCCATCGCACGATGAATGCATCGATCGTGTGAAGTTCCTCACAAAGCTTGGAGGGATAGAACCGTCCACAGTGCCGCAGCCACCCAGCGAGGGTGGGACGGACCCAGTCAGCGATTGCTTCCAGTTCAAGATCGCTATGCAGGTGCAGTCTGCAACTGCCAAAGGCGCAAAGGCAGACCAGTGACAGTTGCTTTGCATGAGTGCGGCAACGATCGATCGTGTCGTCCATGACGTGCGTGAGGAAACCGGAGGCCGGTCTGGGTGGCTCACAGCGGACCCTCAGCACGGAGTAGTTTCGTACAGACGTTGGAACTGACCGACGTCGCGACTGGCTGGACGGAATCCGTACCGCTTCTGTCTCGTGAGCAAATCCGGCTGGTTGAGGCGCTGAAACGGCTGGGCGAACTCATTCCATTTGATGTGCGCGGTTTTCGACACCGACAATGATAGTGTGTTCACGAGCGAGAACGAGCGGGGCATTGCGTTCCTTACAGGTCCGCTCACCGAATACAAACTCCAAGCCGATACCGCCTCGACAAATGCACGCGGCTGAGCGGTCAGTCCTCGATGTAGCGCGACAGCCAGGGTAGTGAGTCAGCGGCAATCAAGATGAGTCCCGGGAATCGCCCTGATTGTCGGCGCACACCTCGAGCCGACGAACAGCTCGCGAGGCGTTGCGAGGCTTGTGAGCAGCTCGCGAGCTGGAAGTGTTACTATGATTCGGTCCACAAAACCGGCAGAATGCTACTCCGATGGTCTTTACCGAAACATGATAGTTTTTACGGCGATACCGAGAGCTCTGTTATCTGAGGACCCAGGAACAATATCCGACGGTCTATCAACATTGGTGTGTATCTCGATTGTTGATCCTACAGGACCTGCAAGCGTAACAGTCCGTTCCTGGCCGGGTGTAATTGTAAGTTTTTCAACCGCATCGCCACTTCGGATTGTGACTGGCTTAGCAACATTCAGCATATTGTTCATACACACAGTGGCGATAGTTCCGGAAGGGAAAGGAAACTTCGCCACCTCGCTTGCCGTCCAGCGATGTAAGCCTTCTCCATCGCTCCACCCCGCAATAAATCTGGATGGAATCGAGTTGGGCTCTCCAATGTTTATAGTCGTACCTGAGCCCTTACGCGCGACATATGCTGAAGCGCGACCCAAATTTGGGAACGGATGATCCATCAACAACCATCCGTGCCGTAAGAATGTTTCGGACAAAAACTCCTCGGAAAAGCCGAGTTCCATCCAGCCGTATTTGCGCATACAGAATATAGACAGACCATCAAGTCGCGGTCCCCACGGGAAGGGGACGCTCGGCGTTCTTGAAGATACCACCGGCTCGCCGCAGAGTATCAGTCGTCCGTCAAGTGCAAGACGCTCGGATAGCCGGTCCAGAAGCGCTTCGAAGGCCCAAGCATGATGAAAAGCTTCAAAGAAAATGATACGGTCAAATCTTTTACCGTCGAACCCTTCTCCAAATAATGCACTTTCACACTTGATGGGTAGTTCCATCTGATCGGCTTGTGCCTTGATCAGATCTAGCGAAGGCTGATCGACATCAACACAGTGGACGTCGAGACCGCAGCGCGCAAGCATCAGTGCGAGTTGACCGCTGCCTGATCCGTATTCAAGAACGGTGCCAGACGATAGATCGATGAGCATCATGATATGACCCCAAGACATCAAGAACTCGCCGATCATCTTCGGACTACGAAATGACCACGGTACGACGCCTTTCCAGAGATCGCCCGGTATGCCTGCCATTTGTGAAAGCTCGTCGCGGCGCGGGTCGTAGGTGTCCGATCGGCGCAACTTTTTGTAAAGTCGCATTGCTGTTTCTCTGTAACTTCGAGAAAACGGATCGAGTGAATTCAGTTCGTCGATGATGGGATCCGAAAGATATATCTGAGAGAGTGACGCGTATTCGTCTGCGTCCGGTACATCGCTCTTTAGAGAGTTTAAGGCTTCGTCGAATTCACGCTGATTCTTGAGCATTTCTATCGACCCACTCTCAGGCAAGAATACCGCATTGCGCGTTCCAGATCTCGGTTCGGCAGCCACAGTCAATAACAAGCTATGCGTCACTACGCAGAGGTGGCAAGCGCCGAGCCGCAACGAGGAGGCGAACCATTGTCGGCGATCTCCCTCTCGCGTACAACTCGCTTAGCGCAACCGCGGCCGCTTCCGTGCCGATTTGCACGTCCACCACCGCACCACCGAATGCCCGCTCGCAAGAGCCGCTCCCGCACCGCACGCTGCGACCGAGTGCACTCCCCGCGCCGCAGCGCCAGTCGGTTCAGTGGTCGGTGCTCTGCGGGCCATGACATTGCCCCTCCCATTCGCTCGCCGTGCACGTTCGGGAGCAGCATACGTACATGTGCGCATGCACCCACCTGCCAAAACGGGCACCCGTGTCGCCACAGCCCGCCAACCGACACGGATGCGGAACTACGGCCGCGCACACTCTACGCGGAACAGTTTCCCCAGAACCGTGGCATGGGTATTCACTGTGACGCGGCGCATGCGGAGGCCGCCTCCGGTGTTGGCGACGTCAAGTGACGGTGATGTGTGCCAATGCGCAAGGGGCAAACTGCGGGCTGTTAGGCTTGAGGTGCATCCGTACCAACGGCGATGTCCCTTGGAAACGGCTGCTTTCCGCAGTTGGGCCGCCACTCTGACCGGCACCGAAACAACCCTGGCCGTAGTTTGCCCCTATGATTCTGTGAGCCTCAAGGCGTGCGCCAATTGCTGAGCGCTTTGGCGCCAAGTGAGCCAGGGCATGCCGTCTGTCGTGGGGTGGCGCCCCTGCGCAAACAGGTCAAGCCATGCCAGGATGGCGACTGCAAGCTCGTTGCTCTCAAGGCCGCTGAAGTAATAGGCATGATCGCCGGCCACTTCGTGGAACACCGGCAGGTCGCGGGCAATGATGGGAACATGCTTCATCGCAGCCTCGACCAATGGCAGCCCAAAGCCTTCGCCCTCGCTGGGCGCGAGCAAGCATGAAGAGACGCCGTAGATCTTGTCGAGGTATTCGTCGCTGATGCCGTGCAGCATATGGAATTCACGCCCAAGGCGTGGATGACTAGGAAGCCGATCGAACAGGTCGTCGACCAGCCAACCCTTTTTGCCGACGACTACCAAGTTGACCTCGTGTCCCTGCGACCAGAGTTGCTCGAAGGCGGCTAGCGCCTGGGCGTGACCCTTACGCGGTTCGATGGTGCCAACCATCAGGAAGGTGGGCCGGCGGCGAAGAACTGCCAGCACCTGCGCAGCGTCGGGCGGCAGCCCCCGAGTCGGCTCGCTGTCGTCGATGTCGGCGCCGATATGGAAGCTGCGTATTGGAATCTTATCTGCGCCGGGCAGTCTCTCCTGGGTGAGATAGAGTCGCACATCTTGTGCTGTGGTTTCCGAAATACAGACAAAGCCGCTTGCAACGCGTGCGGCGCTGGAAATCCACCGCGCAAACTCATCGCATACGGTCGATACCCACCATTCCGGGCGCCGCAATGCCAACAAATCGTATACCATGAACCATATGGTCACTCCATGGTCGCGCATAGATTGCTGCAGGGGTTCCATATGGGGCTGAAACCTGGCGTTGAGGTCCAAGGCGAGATAGACATCACCTGCGCGGAAATCCACGATGGGTTCATCGGCCAGCGAATTCACGCCATGACGTAAGCGTGTTTGCAGACGCAGCGCATGTCGGTAGCAATGGTTGTCGTCAAACCAGATCAGGCACACACTAATCCTTGGCGGCGCCAGTAGCAGGTTGCGTGCGAGCGCGCGCACTACGCGTTGGATGCCCGATTTGACATCCTGACGGACGATCACCGAAACGTCGAGAAACAGGGTACTCTGGCGCTGCCAGCGAATGGGCCATTGGGATTGGACCACGAGCTTCAACAGGTTCTCGGTGCTCTGAGCCCACGACAGCACCTGGATGCCGGTCGATGCGGGCGCTGTGCCTTGCCGGCACGACTCCAGCCAGCGCGCGACGGCGTCAGCCAGTTCCAGGGGCGATTCGCCCTGGAAATAGGCAGCATGGCCGCCCGCCACTTCACGAAAGACCGGTAGATCGCGCGCCAGAATGGGCAGATCTCGAATTCCAGCCTCAATGAGCGGCAGGCCGAACCCTTCTCCCAAACTGGGAACCACCAGGCAGTGACTGATGCGGTAGAGGCGGTCGAGGAAGGCGTCGTCGATGCCCTGTAGCCACTGCAGGCGGCGACCGATCTCTGGATGCCGATGGATATCTCGGACCAGATCGTCCACGTCCCATCCTTCGCGGCCGACCAGCACCAGGTTGAGGTCGAAGCCGCGCGCCCAGAGCAGGTCAAATGCCGCCAACAACTGGCGATGCCCCTTGCGTGGTTCGATCGTCGCAACGCACAGGAATGTCGTCCGCCCTTTGAGATGGACAAGCGTGTCATCGGCTAGGTCGCCCATCGGGTGATTCTGCCACTCGCTGGGCGCGTTGCATCCGTTGTGCGACCAGCCGATAGACAGTGGCCTCTGCCTCTCAACAGCATGCGCGTTGAGCCATGCGACCAAGCCATGCGCCACGTCTTGTGACTCGCACACCACGCCGTCGGTCTGGCAAATGAGATGAAGCCACCGGGAATGGAGGTCGGCCATACCGGGTGCGAAGCAGCGGGGTAGATGTATGGGCAGCAGGTCATACACCAGAAAAACCGAGCGTACGCCCATCTGGCGCAGGTGGCCAAAGAATTCAGGGCGGTGGATGACCGAATGATGGAGATCCAATCCGAGGAAAACATCTCCAGGTTTCAATGAGATGACGTCGTCCTCGTCATGGGTTAGGTCCAATTCAGGATAGCGACGGCGCACGTAGCGCCGCGCGTACCGGAATGAGGTCGCCTCGGGCGGCGAGTAGACGGGCTCTATGCGAAAGCCCGCGGGTGGCGACTGGATCAGCGACGACAACACGCCATGGACCACGCGCTGGACTCCAGATTGCCCATCGTTGTCCACAACGATCGAAAGATCCACCAATAACTGCCTGGGGCCTATGGTTACAGGCGTGGACCACTGGTTGTTCGATGCAAGGGCTGCTGCCAGGTCGACCAGATGCTGGTCTGTGGGTTGTTGCCGTTGGCTGGCCGCGGTCCGAACAATGCCTATCAATTGCTCAAGCAGAGGCGACGGCGCGACACTTGGCTTCGATGCATGCTGATGCAGACGCTCGAATGCCGCCAGTGCCGTCTGTGCGCAGCGGTCCCACGAGAAGAGCTTTGAGCGCTCGAGGCCGTAGTGGGCCAAGTCCTTCCGCCGCTGCGGATCTGTGAGGAGTACCTCCATGAACCTGGTCAGCCCGGGAACGTCGAGTGGGTCGAACATCGAGTCCGCGCGGCCCATCACCTCAGGCAGGCTGGTGGCATCGGCGCAAATGGTGGGAGCTCCGCAAGCCATGGCCTCCAGCACTGGCAGACCAAATCCCTCGTGCGTGGACGGAAATACGAACAGGGTGCATAGGCGATACAGGTCCACCAGCTCGCCGTCGGTGACGTAGCCGCTCTGCACAAATTCGCGCTCGCTCAACCCTTGAGCCTGCGCATGCGCCAGAAACCTCGAATGATATTCCGAGGGCATCGGTCCAACAAACACCAGTGGATGCAGCTGTCGCAAAGATGGCGGCAGGCGTGCAAAGGCTTCGATCAGGCGCAGATGGTTCTTGCGCTCGTCTGCGCCTCCCGAATACATGACGAACCTATCACTGGATAATCCAAGTTTGTGACAAAGGGCTGCCTTGGCGGGCTCCGGAACAACGGCTGGTGAGAATATTGGATCACAGGCGGATGAGATCGAGATCACCCGTTCGGGAGAGACTTCCGCATAACTGATGGCCTCTTGTCGTGCAGACTCGGAAATCGCAAGTACCAGGGCGGCCTTCGACAACTCTTTCAGGCGCGAGCGATAAAACGATTCCAGAACAGGGTTCGGCTTGAGGTAAACCTCCGAATAAATCAGCGGGATCGCGTCATAAAATGTGACCGCAGTCGGTATGCGCACTCGCTTGCCGATGCTGCAAGTCGTGTTGTCTGCTACACCGTCAAATAAACTGCCGATATGCACGATATCCGGCTGAAGCGAGGCCAGGAACTCTTCACGCATGTGCTCAGCGGCTTCACGTCGCCACCCATTCCCTGGGTCGAACCAAGACAGAGGCCCTACTGCCTGCCACACGCGGACGTCGTCCTGATTTGTCAGGCCTTCGAACGTCGCACGTATGGATTCAATCGTTTCAGGAAACAGGCCATTGGCGGCAATGATGACTTCATGCTCACCGCGATTCCGCAGCAGGGCCTGGGTCAGTGCGATGCTGTACCGCCCAATGCCACGAAACCGACTTTCCGTCTGTGCCCCTTGAAGGTCGACGACAATACGCATGGCACTTCCTAGAGTTCGGTTGCCGCGCGCAGGGCGAGGTATTTCCGGCGACCATCGGGGGCGAGATCGTCAAAGGTCAGAGGGCGCCAGTTCGGAGTCGGATGCAAGGGAGATGTACCATTCGCGCGCCGATGTTGCTCCGTTGGAGGATGGACGCGCAATGCGGCGGCGGGTGATCGCCCGGCCAGCGGGCGCCGTGCAATGACAGGTGCCGAGCGGTTGATTAGCGTCTTGATCCGGCGTTCGATCCCGGACCGCAGTCGGTATTCACGCACTGCGGAGGTCAACCTGCGAAGTGGAGCGCCGGCGACGCGTACCGGTGCGGACACGCGCCAGGAGGTGCTGTTCAGCACGGCATCCAAGAAATGCTGCGCAGATTCAACTTGGGCGTGGGCTTGAGCTGCAAGCAGCTCAGCTTGAGCAGCACGTGTGTGCGCCTGGTCACTCCTCTGTTCCGATTGCGCCAATTGGGCCGTTAGAACGTTGAGCTGCATCTCAGCCTGTACGAGTCGCGCGTCAGCGTCAGCCTGAGCATTTCGGAATTTCGTGTCGAACCTCGCAAGTTGAATTTGCCACTCATCTCGCTCACGCTGATGCTGCTCGACCAGACCATGGCACAGCTCTGAACTGGCACTCAGCAGTACTTCGTCGAAGACATTCGGCGGCGCCCCAAAGGCCGCTGTCAGTTCTGGGTGCTCAGACGAAATATAGAACCGGTTTAGGCCGTCAAAATAGACAAAGCGATAGCCCGCCTGGTTCAGGATGCTTTCGGCGCCTTCAAAGCGCAGTTCTTTGGACATCGGCACTGTAGCTTCGATAACAATAATCCATGGACGTAACGTGTGATAATCCCAACCTCGGAGAACGGCTTCCTCAAGCCCCTCCACATCGATCTTGAGCCAGTGCACATCTTGCCCATTTAAAGAGGCAAGTGCATCGCTCATGGGTAACATAGGAACCTGCATCGGTTTTGATTGAAATCCATGCGTGCGTACGTGCTGTTCCGCGAATTCTTTGACGCCTGTACTCAGTCCGGTATCGGGGAAGATATTCAACTCAAGTACACCGACATGGTCGGACAAGGCGATTTGAAGCACGGTCTCATCGGGCCGGTCTTGACGAAGCAGTGTCGCATACTGGGGCACAGGTTCTATATGAATGCCGCGCCATCCGTTCTCATAAAATGCTTTGCTGATCGAATGAACCACCGGATGTTGCGCTCCGACATCAATGTAGTATCCGTGTTGCACATGTTTGAGTGCACGCCAAAGCATGACATCTTCGAAGTTTTGAGCGTACGATGTGAACGTCATAGAGTAATAGGGCTTTCCGCGTTGAGTTGAGCCGGCCCGAGGTCGTCGGAGGCAGATTAGGCCAAGTTATGCCGGTTGAGACGCGGTGTCTAGGCTTGCATAATAGGGTTCTTTGAGCATGAGTGTTGGTGAGTCTGGGATTTGAACAGCTGCAGTGTCAGGCGGCGAGGTGGGCATTCTGCAGTTGGCGTCGTGAAGATGTTCTTTTGTGCCAGCGCCGCCGCGGCATGCTCCAGGCAGTTGGCGGCGGAGCTGCACTAATCGGGGCCGCGCTTGGCACCATACTGTTTATGGAAATCAACCGAAGCGAACCGGATGACTGGAGTTGGGGCGGAGGGGCGGGGATATCCCGCTGGGCAATGTCTATGCCGACGCGCTGCACAAGGGTGAGGTGGACGTCGTGCAAACCGGGAAGCCGGACCGCTGTACCGTGGAGGTGAAGGCTCGGCAGTAAATCAGCTGGGTTGCATCTCCGTGGAAAATTCCGCGCGAAGGTTTGCAGATCTTAAAGTCCGGGGCATCATTTGCCCGGACCGACGGACGATACATGGACGCGCTACGGCAGGCTCCTGGCTGGGTCAGCTTGGAAGCGCACCTCTCTTGAACGGCGTGGGTCAATTCGCGGATCCACCCCTACGTCGGGGGGCGCATCGCGAAGGTTGCGGCAGCACGGGTACGGTCACGCCGCTGATAGCGGCGCAAGGATACACGGTGACCGGGTTCGACATCCATGCGCGATGCGTCGAAGTAGCGACAGGGCGGCTTCGGAGGTGTCCGGCATGCCGGAGTAGTGACGGACGGCTCATCCTACAGGTGCCGTCTGGCACGTGGCTCGATTCTGCCGCGGACAGGCGACTGGCCATTTCAGGCGCGACAGCTGTCGCTCGCTCGCAGATACCCTGCATCAGGCCGAGTTCTCGGTCATGGCGATGCGTCGACTCGACGCCGCAGCCATTCCTGGCTGGCGGTCGAATGGTCACTTGGTGAAGCGGGTCACCCTGCGTGCAAATTAGGCCACGTTGTTTGAGCGCGTGATGTCTGTGGTCCGCGCTGCGGAAAGACGCGCTGAGGACGCCGTTGATTGCCGTGGGACCGCCAGGTTAGTTGTAACTGCATCGGTCTGATCTGGGCGGTGGTTCGCGTGGCGCCGACGGACCCGGTGTACCGTTCATCGCGCAGGCTGTTGAAGTGTCTACTACGCCGAGCCCCGACTGTCTCGCTGCGCAAGCAGCCGTTCAAAATAGTCTATCGTCCGCTCGAGCCCGACGTCAAGATCGACAACCGGCTCCCAACCTAGGAGTTGCCGTGCAAGCCCTATGTCCGGGCAACGCTGCACTGGGTCGTCCTCCGGCAGCGCCCGGTGTACGATGGGCGAGCGCGTCCCGGTCAGCCGGATGATTCGCTCTGCCAGTTCCCGCACCGGGATTTCGTGCGGGTTGCCGAGATTAACCGGCCCAGCCTCTTCGTCCGCTGTCGCCATCATCCGAACGAGCCCGATAACGAGATCGTCCACGTAGCAGAAGGCGCGCGTTTGGCTGCCATCGCCATGGATCGTGATGTCCTCGCCACGTAGAGCCTGAACAATGAAGTTGGAGACCACCCGCCCGTCTCTGGGGTGCATACGCGGGCCATAGGTGTTGAATATGCGGACCACCTTGACCCGCGTTCTGTGCTGTCGATGATAATCGAAGAACAGAGTCTCAGCGCACCGTTTACCTTCATCGTAGCAGGCCCGAGGCCCGAGGGGATTGACGTTACCGCGATAGGTTTCGGGCTGCGGGTGTACCTCCGGGTCGCCATATACCTCGCTCGTCGAGGCCTGAAGTACCTTTGCCTTCGCCCGCTTCGCCAGCCCCAGCATGTTGATCGCACCCACCACGCTCGTCTTCGTTGTCTGAACCGGGTCAAACTGGTAGTGGATAGGCGACGCTGGGCAGGCGAGATTGTAGATCTCGTCTACCTCAACATAGAGGGGGAAGGTCACATCGTGACGCATGGCTTCAAAGCGCGAATTGCCGAGCAGATTTGCCAGATTGGCTTTCCGCCCTGTGAAATAGTTGTCGACGCAAAGGACATCATGCCCGTCTCGCACCAGCCGCTCGCATAGATGCGAGCCGATGAACCCAGCGCCGCCGGTGATCAGGATTCGGCGCGGAACCGTGGCCGCGCCGTTGGTGCCAATCGGCAACGCAAGATCTTTCATACAGCCTCCACCCGCGCAATTCTGGGTCATTGCCCCGGATCGAGCTTATTCGGAAGGCCCCGATCCTTAGGCAGTCCGCCACCCCACCTGCGGGACCAGCGAACACCCTCTTGGCCGAGTCGCGCTACATGCCTACGCTAGAATTTGCTACACAAATCCGCGTTTCGCCAGAAGCCCTGTCCTACCGTTCCCGTGGGCGCGCGGCCTTGCGATCTTCTCCGCCTCGCGCGTCCCCATTTGGGAGGATCCGATGCTCCTTTCAGTGGTGATCCCCTGTTTCAACGAGCGGGAGACCATCGCGGCGGTGGTCTCTGCCGTGCGTGCTGCGCGCCCCAACGACAAGGAGATAATCGTCGTGGACGATTGTTCGCAGGACGGCACATGTGAAATCCTCCGCGGCGAGATAGACACCCTCGTCGATCGTGTCATCTACCACGAAGTCAACCAGGGAAAGGGAGCCGCGCTGCGCACTGGGATCAAGGCCGCCCGTGGCGACATCGTGCTTATCCAGGATGCCGATCTCGAATATGACCCCGCCGAGTACTCCAACCTGCTCGCGCCCATTCTCAATAACCAGGCGGACGTGGTCTTTGGATCGCGCTTCTTGGGCGGCGCCCCGCACCGCGTGCTCTATTTTTGGCACCGAGTCGGCAACGGCGCGCTCACCCTGCTGTCCAACATTTTCACCAACCTCAACCTTACCGACATGGAGACCTGTTACAAAGTCTTCCGCCGTGAGATTATCCAGGCAATCAAAATCGAGGAGAATCGCTTCGGATTCGAGCCGGAGGTCACCGCAAAGGTGGCGAAAACCCGCTGCCGCATTTACGAGGTCGGGATCTCCTACTACGGGCGGACCTATGAGCAGGGCAAGAAGATCGGCTGGAAGGACGGGTTTCGTGCGTTTTGGTGCATCCTCAAATACAATCTACGGCGCTGATAAGCTCCGCTTGGGCCAAAGCCTCACAATTCTGCAGCAAGCGTGTGCTGCAGAGGCGACAGACGAGGTCCGGGCTGAACCGAAAACGCTGAAGCACGGAGCTGGGCGATGAGCGAGACGGCGCTGTCGCCAGCAACTCCGGTTGCGACAGCCCATCGCGCGCCAACGTGGCGGACAGATCTCGTCGCGATGACGCTGTTTCTAGGGCTCGGCCTGGGCCTGATCCTTCGCCCCTACGCAACTGGCCAGACCATGCCTGGCGATCTCGGCGACGCCCGCTTCAATTTTGCTGTGCTTGAATTCTTCTACCGCACGCTGGTCGCTGTCCTACATGGCCACGCGGCAAAATTCCTCAATGCCCCGTTCTTTTACCCATGGCCCGATGTTACGAACTTCGGCGACACGTTCTGGGGCGATGGCGAGACCTATGCGCTCGTTCGTGCTCTCGGCGTGGGCCCTCTCGAATCCTTCCAGGCCTGGGTCGTGGCTGGATTCGCTCTCACATACTTCTCCGCCTTCGTGAGCTTTCGCAAACTCGGACTCTGCACCTGGGGTGCGGCCGCCGGCGCCTTCTTGTTCACCTTCCCGCTGCCCATGACCACCCAAATCGGCCACGCGCAGCTGGTCTATCGGCTCTGGGTGCCGCCTGCGGTGGTAGCGGTCGACCGCTTTTCGACGCGGGCAAGCCTTTGCGGCGGCGCCGCCGCGTTCCTCTTTGTTGCACTTCAGCTCCTGGCTAGCATTTATCTCGGACTTTTTCTCTGCCTCTTGCTTGCATCCTGCGGCACCGCACACTCGCTCGTCGGGCGAAGCCGCGTGGCGTTACCCAATGTGCGCACTCTTCAATCCTCCACTCGCACCGAACTCGTGGCCGTCGGAGCAATGCTTGTCGCGGGGGCGATTGTGCTAGCGACGGTGGTTATTCCTTATCGTCAGGTGCAATTGATGTACGGAGTCGAGCGGTCGTGGGACGTAGTCGCCGGAATGGTACCGCGGCCTGGCTCGTACCTGCTCGCCGGTGCATCGAGGCTTTGGCCGAACCTTTCCCGTTTCTTCCCGTACCCACTCGTTTGGGAGCATCAGATCTTTCCGGGTCTCGCAGCGATCATTCCGCTCGCGTGGTTTGGCATATCCAAGCAAGCGCGGAGGCGTTATCCACTCGCCGCGGTAATGATGACGACCCTGGCAATCCTCGTCACGATCACGTTGTATGTACACGGACATAGCCTTTATTGGTTCGTCTATCTGATCCCCGGCTTCAACGCGATACGCGCTGTGACACGCATCATCTTGGTGATGATGATGCCCCTCGCCGTCCTGTTCGGCCTGCTCATCGATGATCTGGTGGCCCGAAAGGGCGACTTCGTAGCCGGACGCTTCGCTGTAATAATTCTGTGTGGATTTCTGGTCACCGAGTGTGCGCTCGTTGCTCCCGATTCAACCACCCGAGCCGCTTGGCAGGTGCGGAGCGCCGCACTTGCGGCCCGCCTGCCAAAGAACCTTTCTGAGGACACGGTCCTTGCAGTCGCGTCGCCGCCCCTCAGTCCGACTACCGTCGAGAAATGGGTGTATACTCAGATCGACGCCGAAGTCGCGGCAGTGATGCTCAACATCCGCACGCTAAACGGATATTCTGGCAACGCCCCGCCTGGCTGGAAAACGATGACGGCGTGCCGCGACATTGGTGATAACATTCTTACGGGACGGCACTTCCTTGCCGACCATGGTCTGCCCGTGCCTGCAATCGCACCCGAAAAAATCGTGGCCGTGGGTTTTGGGCTGTGCGATCCTCCCGACCGTGCGCCTTGATCATCGCCAAGCTCACCCCATCCACCGCTGATGCGCCATGAATCGCGCGCAAAAGCTGGCTCGTCCGTTGCCTTGAGATGTCCTTTCTCTGAAAGATCCGGATTTTATGGGTCTCGACTGGGTCATTTTGAGGGGTCGTAGTAGGGGAAATGCATAGGGGATCATAGCGGCGGAAGCATGCAGGTGAGAATCTTGATCCGGAGATATTCTTCGTCGCACAGGCCGTAGGCACGACGTTGAAGGACGCGGGTCTTCTTGTTAAGGCATTCCACGAAGCCGAGCGACACCTTATTGTACGCTGCTATGCCGTCCCAGTGGCAATCGATCATATCGGCGAAGCGCTCGTAGGGTCCGAGGCGTTGCCATTTGAGACTGGCGCGCCAGTTGTCGAAGAAACGTCGTGCCCATCCCTCGCGCCCGTAATCCCATAGCTGGCCGAAACTTTCCTTCAGGACGTAGGCGGTGTTGAGGCGCTTGTTGGCGGTGAGTAAAATCTTAAGCGAACGCTTGCCCTCCAGGGTGAGGTTTTCATGGCGCGTCAGCAGATTGTACTTCTGGCCCTTGATGAAGCGCCGATCCTTGCCGCTCAGGCGAGCGTATTCGGCCTTGCGCACCCTGTCGAGCGCCTCGCCGAGATGACGCATCACGTGGAACTTGTCGAACAGGATTGCGGCTTGGGGCGCTTTGTCCTTCGTGGCGTTGCGGAACGGCTTCCACATGTCCATCACGGCAAGCCCGATTTTACGGCTCTGTTTGAGGACCAGCCAATCATAGAACGCCGCTATGCTCCCCTCGGAACGATCCATTCCACCGAACGAGATCGGCCGCTTGCAATCCAGGTCGCTGACCACGATGCGGTAGCTATGGCCCTTACGCAGCGAGATCTCGTCGATGGCGATTGCTCGCAGACCAGGCGTGCCGGCTCGCTTAAGCTGAGCCCGCATATATTGCATCTCCAGCGTCTTGGCCGTGTCCCAGCGGAGATTGAGTTCTTTGGCGATATCGCGGATCGATGCCTGCCGGCAGCGACAACCGATATAGAACGCAAAGCGTTTCACGAAGTGCGGATTGTCCGCCAGAAAATGCAACCGTTCGCGCTTCACGGTGCCGCAGCTACGGCATGCGACGCGCCGCAATTCGAGTTCCAGAACAATCCGAATCGCGCTCGGCAGGTCGCGAACCAACCGCACCCGCCGGTCGTGCCACCCCGTCTGGACGCAGCCACAACTTTGCCCATCGGGGTGGGTACCAGCGTTTGAACCGGACGAGCATGTTTATGGGCTAGTGCGCCGCAACAAATGACCTTCAAGGCGTTGCCGAACCGATCCATCCCGCGGACAATTATAGTAGCGAGCAGGTCACTTTCCATCGACGGCACACGCGATCAGGAAACACGAGTATAGCAAAGATGCCCGACAAGTTCGTGACAGAATTGGGCGAGCCCGCTAGCGATGTTTTCCATGTCGCGAGTATCCACGCATTGATGACCTGCTTCCTCGATTGAATGGCCGCGTCGATTTTATAAAGATCTGGTCAGATCCGGGACGCCTGTTTCGAGGTAGGTGGAGTCTCTCCGAACTGCGCGGAGTGGGGTTGCGGCCTTTCACCATCGCAGAAAATCCGCTCAGCCAGCACGACCTTCCGACCTTCTGGCCGCACCCTACATGAGTGGAATCGTCCTGCGGCGATCATAGCTGCCGCAATGGACCGGCTCCCCGGGGAGTCTGCCCCCTCGGAAGTGGCGTGCAGTGGAGCAATGAAACAAGATGCCAAGACGTTGCCGAGATCGAAGCCGCAGCGAGGCCGATGGCTGGAGGGAGCGATGGGAGGTCACCGGGAAGGGGAACCTCCACTAGCTTCCTCTTCCCAATTCCGACAAGCTCGACCGAACTCGGCAACCGGAACCAAGAACAACATCAGGATCTGCGGCCACATCATAAAGCGTGACCACGCTCACCTCGACCGACTGCGCATCGGACACAAAGCGATCATTCGCACTCTGCCCTGAATCTCTTGTCACAGGCCAAACCAAACACCGGCCTGAACAACCGTCGCAAACGGCTTGGATCGGATACTCCGTCCTCAGGCAGATTGCCCGACCTTCAAGCGATCGGCCTGGTCGCGCTCGCACTAGCCATTACGCTTGTGCCGGATGCCGCGGGAAGGCACCCCGCAATAGACGACGATCCGCGATCGTGCGATATTCAAAGACGAGTTTCAGGATGAGTCGGTTAAATGCGGGTTTTGTTTGTAACGTTGCGAGCCCTTGTGCTGCAGCTCGGTTTGGCTATTTTTGGCTGGGGCGGATTCGTTCCGTTCTTCTCGCACCCACCACTTGTCGCCCTCGCTGTCGCGACGCTCGTGATGACGACGGCAGTTCTCTTCAGCCGTGCTAGCCTTAGCCGAGGCGAGCGCGAAGACCGACGTAACCGTTGGGTGCTCGGAGCTTTTGTCATCCTTGCCATCTTGCACGCCTACGTGCCCGCGTACACGGACCGCCGCGATATTTGGACCATAGGCGGCGACGGAGTTCGCTGGGCCGGCGTCGCCCTATTCGTTCTTGCGGGTGTCTTGCGGCTATGGCCAATCTTCGTGCTTGGAGGACGTTTTAGCGGTTTGGTTGCGATTCAGCCAGGCCATGAGCTGGAAACAACTGGCGTTTACCGCACGATCCGCAATCCGAGCTATCTTGGTATGCTCGTCGGCGCCCTGGGCTGGGCGCTGGCATACCGCTCCGTGCTTGGAACAAGGCGTCGTCCCCAGTGTGCGCGTCAGCCTGCATGATACCGGCCCATTGCGCCAAATGGCGCTGCGGATGCTCTCCGCGACGGTCGCGTGAGTAATAGAACACCGCCGCGGGCGCGGTCTTTTCCCCGAAGGGACGATCATCACGTACGTACACCCAACAACGTCCGGTGATGGTCTTGCCCTTGGCCAGAACCGGCACGGTGGTGTCGTCACAGCGCAACCGGTCGGCAGAGAACGCTTGCGCCTCGATGAATGCGTAGATCGGCTGCATCACAGTGC
>Ga0123355_10000711_pt1 | contig 45187 bp, 39 predicted proteins | sample TergutEmb28metaG_3_FD_89872 | JGI IMG/M metagenome (GOLD analysis project Ga0123355, IMG submission 89872) | Embiratermes neotenicus P1 segment gut microbial communities from Petit-Saut dam, French Guiana - Emb289 P1 | ecosystem: Host-associated > Arthropoda: Insects > Digestive system > Gut ...
CTACTATTATCCTGCAATTATTGAAGAAGTTTTACAAGAGCATGTAAGAGTGAGTTTTTTGGACGGTATAAAAAGCATACTGCTAAAAGAGCAGATTGTAGAATTGCAGGAAGCCTTTAACACTATGGCATTTGAAGGCAATTGGCAGGAGGGGCTGTTTTGGCATAAAGGGGAATTGTTTAGCCACTCACCCTTGATTATCGCTTATAATGATGGCGATATTGAACACATAAGCCTACATCAGCTTCGCGCTTTTTTTCCTCAATGATTCTCAAAGAGTGTTGTAATCACAAACGCAACACTCTTTTTTTCGTCGGCGAAAAATTTCCCCTTGACTCTAGCATTATGCTATAGTTTATCATCACTTTTGGCAAATTCCCAGAAAAAATACAAAACGGGTAATTTAGCAAATAAATTTAAGGAGCATTTTTGTGTTTAAGTTATTCCGCCAGGCACAGCTTGGCAAGGTAAAAGTTTCATTTCTGGTCATATTTCTTGGGCTGCAAGTTATAGGTACTTTGTACTTGCCAAGGCTTACAGCCCGTATAATCAATAACGGTGTCATGCTGGGCGACCAAGACTATGTGTTTAGAACCGGCGCACTTATGCTAGGCGTAGCCATTATCACCGGTATTTGCTCTATTTTAAGAACATACTTTTCCGCTTGGGTGGCGACGGGCTTTGCCAAAACTACCCGTAAAAAGCTTTTTGGGCATATTCAAAAACTGTCCTATCAGGACTACAGGCATTTTAATACATCGTCGTTGATCACCCGTGCCACCAACGATATCGAGCAGCTTCAATCGACTTTAAGCATGGTGTTTGAATCGCTGCTGCCGGCGCCTTTCGTAGTGATTATCGGGATTACATTAGCTTTCAGAACCGACCCGTACATGGCGCTGATTGTGGGTATATCCACTACCATTTTTCTTGTGGTTATAAGCATTATAGCCTACAAGGTGCTTCCTGTTTTTGGAGAAGTGCAAAAAGGGCTTGATAAAATTAATGATAAAGTGCGCCAATTTATAGCAGGCATTCGAGTCATACGCGCTTACAACCGTACAAAGCTGGAACGCAACCACCTAGATGGCCAATTTTCTAACTTTGCAAAGCTGAACATTCGCATTAACCGTATTTTTGCGACTATTTTCCCGGTTGTTCTGCTGGTGATGAACCTTGCGCTTGTCGCCATTGTATGGTTCGGTAGCGTGCGCATAGAGTCCGGCAACATGCAAATTGGTGACATTGCCGCCGTTATAGAATACGCAATGAACATACTCTGGTATGTGATATTTGCTGTGTTTACGATTATTTTTATCCCAAGGGCCGTTGTATGCGCAAAACGCGTCCGTGAAGTCTTGGATTACAAGCCGGAAATAGAAGACGGCGAAGAACACATCACAAAAACCATGGATTTGCGCCTGGAATTTTCAAACGTAGGCTTCCGTTACCAAGATGCGGAAAGCGCAGTACTCAGCGACATTAACTTTGTGTGCGAAAAGGGAACCACCACGGCCATAATCGGCGGTACAGGTTCCGGCAAAAGCACCATTGCACGCATGTTGCCGCGCTTGCTAGATGCGTCTACAGGGCAAATCTTGATAAATGGCACGTGCATAAAAGATATTCCGCAAAAGGAATTACGCAGAATGGTGGGCTTCGTGCCGCAAAAAGCGTTCCTGTTTGGCGGGACAATTGCCAGCAACTTGCGCCATGGCAACAGGAAAGCCACGGAGCAGGACATGATAGAAGCCGCCGAAATTTCCCAGTCCTTAGGCTTTATTGAAGCACTGCCGGAAAAATTTGACGCCCCCGTATCACAGGGCGGGCGCAACTTTAGCGGCGGGCAAAGGCAACGGCTTTCGATTGCGCGTATGCTTATGAAGCGGCCGGATATTTATGTGTTTGACGACAGCTTTTCTGCGCTGGACTTCAAAACAGACGCGGCCTTGCGGGCGGCGTTGAAACCGATCACCCGCGATTCTATTGTCATTACCATTGCGCAGCGTTTAGGCACAATTAAAGACGCAGACCAAATTCTTGTGGTGGACGAAGGCCGAATTGTTGGCCGCGGTACACACAAGGAATTACTACAAAATTGCGAAACATATTTAGATATCGCAAAATCGCAACTAAGTGAGGAGGAACTTGCCAATGAGCTCGCATGAAAATAATTTGCATGATGAAAATCAAAACTATGATGTAATGGACGCCAGTATGACAATGTCTACCGATAAAGCGAAAAACGCCTGGAAAACATGGAAACGTTTATTTTCAACGCTTTCGTTCCAAAAATGGCCGCTTATTGCCGCGTTTTCCTTTGCCATCGTTGCTGTTGCGTTAAATTTGCGCGCGCCGCATATTTTTGCACGCGCGATGGATACCTTATTCGAAGGCATCAGGCCGGTGTTTATGGGCGGGGAAATTAATATTGACTTTGCCCTGCTTGGGGAAATTGTCTTGCTTCTGCTTGGGATTTACGCACTCAACGCGCTTTTTTCCTACTTCCAAGAATATATGATGGCCGGTGTTTCTCAAAAACTTGTGCTGCACTTGCGCGAAAAAGTTGGTCACAAGCTTGCACGTGTTCCGTTAAAATTCTACGATTCTCACAAAAAAGGCGAAATCCTTAGCCGTGTAACCAACGACTTGGAGCGTCTGCAAGAGATCATGCGTGACGCGATTATGCGATTGTTTACGTCTGTAATCACCATTATCGGTGCGGTTATACTCATGTTCCGTATCAACTGGGTGTTGACGCTTATCGCCATTGGCGCGATATTCGTTGGCATTATCATCACCGCGGTAGTCAGTATCATCAGCAATACGTATTTTACAAACCGCCAAAAGTCCGTAGGCGTGTTCAATACCCGCATAGAAGAATATTTTTCCGGCCAGGTAGAGGTGAAAACCTTCAACTTGGAAGGCGAGGCCATCCGCAACACAGACCAAGCCATTGACCAGCTGTACAAAGACGACAGGAAAGCCCAGTTTATTATGTTTGCCATCATGCCAATTATCCGCCTGTTTAACCAGGTGGGATACGTACTCATTGCGGGCATTGGTGCATCGCTGGTTATTAACGGGCGCATTACCATCGGGCAAATTCAGGCATTTTTCCAATATGTAAGTATGTCCGCCGAGCCTATGGCGGAAGCGGGGTTTGTAACCAACTCGCTGCAGTCTGCCATAGCGTCTGCCGAGCGCGTGTTTGAGCTTTTGGACGAGGAAGAAGAAGTACCAAACTGTGCAAACCCGGTACGCTTGGAGAACCCGCGCGGTGATATCGCCTTTGAAAATGTACAATTTGGCTACGGTGAAACGCTGCTGATGGACGGCGTTAGCTTTAGCGTTAAAGCCGGGCAAAAAGTGGCCATCGTAGGCCCCACAGGCGCAGGAAAAACAACGCTGGTTAACCTGCTGATGCGCTTTTACGAAGTGCAGGGCGGCAAAATAACCGTAGACGGCGTGGATATACGGGATTTTGACCGGGAGTACTTGCGGTCATTGTTCGGAATGGTGCTGCAAGACTCTTGGATTTTTGACGGCACCATCAGTGAAAATATTTCCTATGGGCGGCACGGGAAAAACAAGGCCACCCAAGAAGAAATTGTGAAAGCGGCAAAAATGGCCAGGGCGGACTTCTTCATACGCACATTGCCCCAGGGTTACGAAACGGTGATGAATGACGAAAACGCCAATTTGTCGCAAGGCGAAAAGCAATTGCTATGTATCGTGCGTGCCATTCTTGCAGACCCGTACTTCCTGCTGCTGGATGAGGCAACGTCCAGCGTGGATACCCGCACGGAATTGCATATTCAAAGGGCGATGGATGTACTCATGCAAGGGCGCACCAGTTTTGTGATTGCCCACAGGCTTTCTACCATTAAAAACGCAGACGTTATTTTGGTCATGGATCATGGGACGATTGTGGAAGCCGGCAGCCATGAGGAGTTGCTTAAAAAGGATGGGATGTACGCAGAGTTGTATAATAGTCAGTTTGCGGCTTAAAGGTTTGAAGTGGTTACGCTTGGTAACCACTTTATTTTTTACCAGGAAATTGCTCTGTACGAAACACGCGGCGAAGCCGCTTTTTTAATTGACATTATTTTCTGCACTTGTTATAGTCAGCAAAACAACAGGGAGGTGCATGAAAATGAACGAAAATATTTTCTTGTTTGCCACAAACATTTTTATCTTTGTACTATGCGGCGGTATGTTTATGATTATCCCGCATCTCACCAGAAAGTCGCTTCTTTTTGGTGTGAAAATACCGCAAGCGCAAGCCAATTGTCCGGAAGCCGCCGCCATGAAAAAGCAGTATGTGCTCACTTGCTTGCTGGGTAGCGTTGTAATACTGGCAATATGTATTGTGCAGTTTATACTCATACCGGAGTGGACGCTGTTTGCCACTATGTATCTATGGCTACTGATTATCCCTGTATATTTTATAGCGTTTGTGCCTAATTGGAAAAAGGCTGTGCGGCTTAAGGCGGATAAGGGCTGGCAGGTTTCGAACGTTATGTTTGCGGAAACAAAATCTTCCCACACACGTGGGAATTTACATGCGCTGCCGTGGGGCTGGTATATCGCAAGCTTTGTGATTGTGGTCGTTACCGCAGTTTTGGCAGTGGCAAGATACCCACACTTGCCGGACATGATACCGGGCCATATGGACGCCAATATGCAGGCAACGCGTTATGTGCCAAAAACGATGTTTAGTGTTTTAATGATGCCGCTTATTAACGTCGCAACGCTTCTGATTATGCTTTTTGCAGGCATTGCTATTGAAAAGGCCAAGCTGCAAATGGACCCGGGTAACCTGCGCATATCATTCATGCAGCACCGGATATATCGCAAACGCATGGGCAATGCAATGGGCTTTCTTGCGCTTGCAACGGTTTTGCTTGTAGGCGTTGTAGGGCTTCCAATTATATTTGATGTGCCATCGCAGATTGGCTTGACCCTGTTTTGGGGGAGCATGGTGTTGGTAGCGGTGCCGCTTATTGTACTGATCTTAGTAGTGATTAAAACCGGGCAGGGAGGCTGCAAAGTTAAAATCGAACTTTCTGAAAGCGATATGGAAGATGCCGCACAACAAACAACAGCCCCCGAAATGTCGAAAGCCGTTGGCCGTGGTGACGATAAATACTGGAAGTTAGGAATGTTCTACTACAACCCGGAAGACCCTGCCATTGTTGTGGAAGACAGATTTGGCACAAACATAGGCTTTAACTATGGGCGCTTGCCGGTACAGATTGGCATGGCATTGCTGGGTGTAGGGCTTGTTGTACTGTACGTATGGCTCACGGTTGTGCTAGTGCGAATGTAAACGCACTGCCCTTACCGGCTTCACTTTCCAACGCAACCGCTTCCCCGTGGGCGCGCACAAATTCTTTTACAATGGAAAGCCCAAGGCCACTGCCCATTTTATCCTCGTTGCGGGAAGGGTCGCCCTTGTAAAAGCGGTCGAACACGCGTTTTTGCTCTGCTTCTGTCATGCCGATTCCGGTATCTGCAACAGAGATAGTCACTTTTCCATCGGCGGAGTTAACCGTGGTTTCCACAGTAATTTCGCCGTCTTCGGGCGTAAATTTTATAGCGTTGTCTATGAGGTTGTACATGACGCGGCGTATTTTGTCTTCGTCCGCAAGCACAATATCATGGGGGTGCGCAAAGTGGCTGGCAATCATTATCCGCTTAGCCAGCGCACGTTGCTGAAAGCCCAAAATGGTGGTGCGAATCAGGTCATTAATGTCAAATTCGGTTTTGATTAAATCCATTTCCGCGTCTTGTATGCGATGGATATCCAGGATATTATTAGAAAGCTTAATGAGCCGTTCAGATTCGTCCATGATAATATTCAAATAATGGGGTTGCTGCTCCGGTGGAATAGTTCCGTCGCTAAAGGCAGTCAGGAAGCCCCGCATAGATGTAAGCGGCGAGCGCATATCGTGGGAAAGGTTGGCAATAAACTCCCTGCGGATGCGCTCTTGCTCTTGCAGGCTTTCTGCCATGCGGTTAAATTCACGCGCCAGTTGCCCCACCTCGTCCTTGCTGCGAATGGGCAGACGCTTTTCGAAATCGCCGCTTGCAATTACGCTGGCGGCTTCGTTCATTTGGCGAAGCGGACGGCTAATTGCCCCGCTGAATACATAAATAAGCAGAAACGCAAACGCTCCCGTTCCCGCGAGGGCTATCATGGTTATGCGATATATTTCGGAAATAGCGGTTTCCAACTCTGCCATGGACACACCAACCAGCGCCGCCCCCGCAATTTCATCGCCGAACCAAAAAGGGTACCGCACCGCAATAATATGTTCAAGGGCAGGATTTTCCGCATCGCCAAAAACCGATACCACTTCACCGTACATAAGGGGCGAAAGCTCTGCAACATAGGGCAATGCTGCCAACACATCGCTAAACCCGGGGCCCAACAAAATATCGTAATTATCGTTGATTATAGCCACAGACGCATCGGTATAGCGGTGTATATTTGTTAATTCCGCTTCCAGAGCGATGACGTTGATAATGCCGAACTGCGTAAAATCCTCCATAGTATGCGCCAAACGCCGGGCAAGGGTAGTCAGTTCCGCAACTTTTTGCTCTGTAAGAAAGCCCCGGATACCCTGGGTCAAAACCAATGCCAGCAAAACAAAGCTGATAATAAGCGTGCCCAGCTGAATAAGCAATTGCTTCCAAAGAATGCGCATGTTTACACCACGTTTCTAATAATGTATAGTAATATTAGTTGAAGACGCTCGAAAGCGAGCCCGCAATCCGCGGCATTAGGCGGATTGTCGGGCGAAACTTGAGGCGATTTTCAACTTATATTACTGATTTTGTCACAAGGAGAAGGATATGTCTACAAGAAAAACAAAAATGAACAAAGCGGAAAAAGCCGCCATATTCAAAGATAGGGTGAACGGCGCGTTACTTGCGATAGTAGTGGGCATCATGCCGCTGATTGTACGCGTTGCAAGACGCCCCTTAACACCGGATTTAACATGGCTGTTCCCCGGTGTTGAACAATACGGCGATGTATTTGTATTTTGGAAAGCTGTGTTTATATCGGTTCCCGCCATAATTTTGCTGCTTTACAATGTTTTCGACATGCTTACAAACGGCAAAAAATTTGATATCAAGGCGTTTGTGAAGCGTACACCGGTCATTTTGTCCATCGCGTACCTTGCGTTCGTGCTTATTTCCGCTATAGCGTCCTCGTATTCGTACACGGCTTGGTTTGGCACAAGAGGCCGCGAAGAAGGCGCACTGATGTGGCTGGTCTATTTTATTGTGTTTGTATCGGCGATGCTGTATGTACGTGAACCCAAATATACAAAACCCATACTGTGGGGGCTGGCTTTTTCGTCCATTATTATGGGCGCAATTGGCGTTAGCCAGCTTGTGGACCGTGATTTTTTTGACACCGCTTTTGGACATTGGCTGGTATCGGTAGGCGTACCCGGTGTAGAAGAAATGGGTACTACTTTTACTATTGCCAACGGCACGCTGTTTAACCCCAACACTTTTGGCAAATATACCGCCATGGTTGCGCCCATTCTGCTTATTGCCGGCCTGGTTTACGACGGGAAACGCCATACAAAGGCGTTAATGCTGCTAGGCGGCGCGTTGATGCTTGTCGGCGTTTTTGCGAGCAGCTCCCTTGGCGGGCTTATCGGCATTGTAACCGCAACCGGCGTGCTTGTTGTGACTTATGTATGCAGTTTTATATACCGCAGGTTAAAAAGTGAAGGCGGGCGGGCTAATGTGGGACGTGTAGGGCTTATGTTTGGCGGCGTTGCAGTGGCAGTCGTACTCTCGCTTTTGTTTGTGCCGCCGCTTAATAACCGCGTAACCACGCTGTTTGTGCGTTTGCAGCAAGCTGCCGCGGCAGAAACCACAACCCAGCACAGATTTGCATTTGAAGGCGACACCATTATTGCGTATCGCAGCAATGACACGCTGTTTTCCATGACCGTACACCATTTTGTCCCGGTGGCAGACAGCTGGATGACCGTCCGTGACGGTACAGGGCAGGAGGTTTTACCTGCCGCATATACCCCAATGACGGAAGAAGCCCCTGCCATCTACGAATTTCATATACCTGGCTTTAGAGCCGTGACGGTAGAACGCTATAACGAATTATTTACGGTTTTACCGGCAGGGCAGGCAGCACCGTTTTTCCTGGTTTTTTCAGGTGGACAAATATACGGATTGTGGCGTGACTTGGAAAGCAGAATAGACATTTCCGAGCCTGTACCTGCATGGGGCTTCTACGGCCGTGAAACATGGGGGTCCAGCCGTGGATATTTATGGTCACGTTCCTTTCCGCTTATGCCGCGCCGCACTGTAATTGGCAGCGGCCCGGATACTTTTGTAAATGTATTCCCCAACCACGATGTGACGGGGCTGCAATTGTCTTTTAATAACCCATATCAAATAGTGGATAAGGCGCATAACTTGTTTATTCAAACCTGGATTAGCACCGGTGGGATTTCTGCCATTTTATTATTTGCACTGTTTGCGCACTACTTGTTTACAACTTTTTGGAGCGTGGTTACATCTAAAGGCGAAACAATATTTACTTACGGGTTAAGGCTTGGGCTTTTGGCAAGTATTAGCGGGTTTGTTATGTCCAGTATGGCGACAGACAGCACCATTGGTTCTACAGGTGTGTTTTTTGTACTGCTGGGTATGGGATATGGGTTAAATTATTTCCTACAAAAGCAGCGACAAGCCGCCAATGACAAAGCCTAAAATGCCGCCCAGCCAAATGATTAGGCGCAGCTCCCGCCCTGCAACGTCCATAATTACACTTTCCACTTCGGCGACTTCAAAAGCATTTAGCTTATTTATTATCATATCCTGAATAGGCATGTTTTTGGCAATGTACGATGCGATCATTTCCAACACGCGGGCAACTGCGTGTTTTTCTTTTGCCAAAAATGCGCCTAGTGCGTCTTTTATGTTAATTGTGTAAAGTTTGTCTGTTATTACATCTTGCGTAGCTTTGTGGGAAAGCAGCGAATCTATACCGTTGTGGATTTTTTCACGTATAAAGTCATGATTTTGTGGGTCGGAAAGGTATGTGAGTACATTGTTTTTTATACCGGCGTAGATTTTTTCTTTGGAGATGAATATTTTTGCAAAGGTACTAAGGTTTTGGTCAATAATGGCGTAGGTGAGCTCTGCCAGTTTTGCATCCAGTTCCGGCAAGGATTCCTCCAGCTTTGGTACGGAGTCAAGGGCTTTGGGCAAGAGTTTATCGGTTATGGTTTTTAGGCGTTGTGCAACGGGCGCGGTGTAAGTGCCGGGGCTTTCTATTCCCCATGCGGCCAGTGCTTGGCCTATGGTTATGTCTGGCAGCGGCCAAAGCGTAGGATCAGCAAGCCCTTCTGCAAGCACATCCGGTGTGAGTAAGCGGGTGCTTATGGCTTCGGATAATTTTTCCGCAAGGCGGGTGCGTTCTTTGGGTATAAGACCGGGTGTAAGGGGGAGCCTTATGCCGAAAATGTATTTTGCGGTGTGCGGGCGGAATAACATTTTTATGGCTAACCAGTTGGTGGATAGGGCAATAATACCGCCTAAAAGTGGGGGAATGAGGAAGTTAAATATATTCATGGTGGGTTTCCTTTCTAACCTGGTACCAGGTCCCTTTACAAACACAAAAGTCGCAGAGGACGATAGCAATCCCCCTAACCCTAATGTATAATGACACCCGGAGGTGTTTAACATCAATAATCAAAACAGACATTTAACAACCCGCGCAGGCGTGCGCGAAGTTGTAGAAAAATATGGACTTGCCGCCAAAAAGAAATTAGGGCAGCATTTTTTAGTAGACGGCCACGTTTTAGAAAAAATTCTCAAAGCCGCCGACGTAAACAGCAACGATTTAGTGCTGGAAGTTGGCCCGGGCATTGGCGGGCTTACGCAAGGCCTTGCAAGCCGTGCAGGGCATGTTGTGGCTGTGGAGTTAGACAAGCAGTTGGTACCCGTACTCGAAAGCCAGTTTGCAAACGACAACGTAACCGTTGTGCAAGGGGATATCTTGCGTGTAGACTTGCCGGAAATACTTGCGCCGTATAGCGGGTTAAACATCAAAGTGGTGGCCAACCTTCCATATTATATCACGACGCCTGTAATCTTGTACTTGCTGGAAAGCGGCCTGCCCATAAAATCCATCACAGTAATGATACAAAAGGAAGTTGCACAGCGCATGGCGGCACAGCCCGGTACAAAAGATTATGGCTCGCTAACCCTTGCCGTGCAATATTACGCGGACGTGAGCATTGCGGCATATGTGCCGGTAAACTGCTTTATGCCGCGCCCTGCGGTAGATTCTGCCGTGGCGCATTTGCAGATATTGGACAGCCCAAGGGTGGACGTGGACAAGGGGATATTATTCAAAATTATACACGCCGCGTTTAACCATAGGCGCAAGACGCTGGTTAACACTTTGGATTCCGCAGGTTTTGGCGATGGCAAAGAAGACCTGGCCAAAACCTTGGAAAGCTGCGGCCTTAACCCCCAAGTGCGCGGGGAAGCACTCAGCATATTCCAATTTGCGGAACTGGCAAAAGTTTTGGCACCTCCCAACCCGCAATGAACGCGTTTGCACTAAAGATAATCGCCCTAGTCACCATGATTATCGACCATATAGGGGTTGTTTTCCCGGAAACCTTTGGCTTTGAATTTCGTGTTATTGGGCGCGTTGCATTCCCTATTTATGTGTTTTTGATAGCCGAGGGCTTTAGGCATACAAAAAGCCCGGGGAAGTTTCTTGCGCGGCTGTTCGCATTTGCCATGTTATCCGAACCGGTTTTTGATTGGGCGCTGCTTGGCGCAAGTTTCCCATGGGGTGTAAATTTTCTTGCGGAAACTAATATTTTTTATACACTGTTTTTAGGCGGTGCGGCTATTGTTGTATATGAAAAGATACGCGAAAAATTCGATTCGGTTGTAGCCATTTTGCCCATGTTTGTGCTTGCGGGGCTGGCGGAAGTTGTTTTAACCAGCGATTACGGCGCGTATGGTGTGGTGTTTATATTTATTATGTATGTGATTAAACGTAAAAATTTTTCGCTTGCTGTCATGGCCGTTTTGTGTGTTTGGCAGCATGAGTGGATGCTTAGGGAAGCATTTTCATATGGGTTTGATACAATCGCTCCCATCGTGTGGCTTATGATACCTGCAACGCTGGTGCCGGTCTTACTTGTGGCGTTTTACAATGGCAAGCGCGGGCCGGGTTTGAAATGGTTTTTTTATGCGTCGTATCCCGTGCATTTGGCGGTGTTGGCGGTTGTGTTGTATGTTGTTTAGCAAAGTATCGTGTTGCTTTAGGTAAGCTGAAAATACAAAATTACCCCCTGATATCACATTCGAACAAATGATATCAGGGGGTATACATATGATATGATTAGTCGCGATTATACTTTTTCTTAAACCGCTCAACACGTCCACCAGCTTCAAGAAGAAGTTTTTGACTGCCCGTGTAGTAAGGATGGCATTTGCCGCAAACCTCTACAGAAATTTTTTCCTGTGTAGAGCCTGCTACAAACTCATTGCCGCAGTTGCATCGTACTTGTGCATCATAATATTTCGGATGGATAGCCGCTTTCATCATTTCACCATCCTTTCTTTAAGAAGTTTTGCTACGCTTGTTAGTATATCATATTTTATCGCGCGCTGCAAAAATAAATTTATATGCTTACTTCAAATGAGAATTCACTCACATTCCCATTCATAAAACATCAGCACAAACCCGTTAAGATCGGTAAGGCTAAAGGATTTTGTACCCCATGCATTGTGGGAAATCTCGGTAATTTTATCCCAACCGTTTGAGGCAATTGTAGCGCGAAGGTCTTCCAGGCCGCTTACAAAAAAGCCCAGGTGACAATTTGCGGCCGTGCCGGTGTAACCTTGCTCACACGGCCCATTTACATGGAAACCTTTGAATTGCTGGTAACTTTTTTGGTCGCCTTCCAAGTGGTACGGACAAATTGCCGCATGGTTCCATTTTTCGTTTTCTTCAATGTCGCCGCTGTACCAATTCAGGTACTTTTGGTACCATTCGCAGGTATCGCGCACAGAAGGTACATACAAAAACGGCTCTACACTGTCGATATAGCCACCGGTTTTGCACAGCGCGGCAATATCACGCACCAGCGGGCTGCCTACAGCATTACGCCATGTTGTAAAAGGGCTGTCATCAATGCGGTACAGCGTTGCATCGTCGCAGCAGGCCAAGATGCGCAGCAATTCCTGATAAGACAGTTTGCCGCTGCAAGCCTCCATGAATGCTTGTCCGGTGGGTATGTTAGCCAGTTCCGCCAAAATAGCGGGGTTAAACTTGGCATTGTCTTTAGCGCATTGCAAAAGCTGCTTTTGCGCATGAAGCGACATGCACGGAATGGTTTGTGCGCCAACGGCGCAAAGGTTTAGAGTTGCCATAAGCGTATTTCTCCTTTCTTTTTGGAGGGACGGCGAAAATGCAGGCGTATCCAGCAAGCGTTTTAAGGTTTTACGCGCCTCGTAAAGCCGGCTTTTTACGGTTACAGGGCTAATGGACAAAACCAGCGCAAGTTCTTGCATGGTGTATCCGCCAAAGTATTTAAGCAGCACAACCTGACGCTGCACATCAGACAGATGGGCTATAGCGTCATATAGCATGTCGTAATCCTCACCGCCATGTGACTCCGGAGTCACATGGTCTTGAGGCTCGGCTTCTTGAACCCATGCGGCTTTTTTAACATTGCGATAGAACTGCTTGATTTCGTTATTGCAAATGGTAAACAACCACGGCTCGTAAGACGACGGCTCCCGAAGCGTGCTAAAACGCATAAACGCTTTAAAAAATGTATTTTGGGTGATGTCGGCTGCATCGTGGTCATTTTTTACTTGTTTCAGGCTGTGGTAGAAAACCTTGGCATAGCTGGTATCCACCAGTGTCATAAATTCGCTCATGTGCTTTAGACTTACCTCCTTTCGATAGCAAATCCGATTGAAAACCATCAAAAGCGAGCATTAATGCCATATAATCGTGTTCGCTCATTTGTTTTCCCTCCTTTCATAATTAAGACGCAAAAAGGAACAGAAAGTTGGGTTGAATTATACCAGATATTAAAATTTTTATGTTGAGGGACTCCTTCTTTAGCTTAATACCATTAGCAAAACCTCCCCTATTACCCTATATGTCAACTCATCCACCTTATCAAAATCCATTGCACTTATGTATATTTCTTCTATTCTGCTATGAACCGCCTTTGATTCTTTCATTGAAGCCATTGCGGCATCCAGCAAGTTATCTATCATTTTACCGCTGCGCAACATATCCGATGCTGCGTTTTGCAGCTTGTTTGCATCAAAACAGCGCCCCAAGTCAATGACTTCATCCGCCTTTCCCATACACCCATAACGTCCGCCCGCTGACGCAAATGCCAGCCCTTCCTTTGGAAGCAGTAAGCACTCAGCTTTAGTTGGTTCTAAAAATGAATAAAAACTTTCCGTATTTATCCCGCAAGCGTTGGCAGCATTTTTTAGCCCCGTCAATATGGCGTCTATTCCCGCACCCATTTCGGTGCTAAAGCCATAAACTTTGTACTCGCCTAGCACTTTATCTGCAAAATTGACTATGCCGTCCGGTGTAATGGCATTTAAAAATAATTTGCGGTTCGTACCCATAAGGCCGGAATCTGTCTTTTCAAAAATACTCCGGCAATCCTGTGTCAATTTTTGTATGCGCGGCATTATTAAAGCCGCCTCGTAAGCCGCGCTTTCAGCAGCAACAATGTTTCCGGCTGCGGTTAAAAATTTGTGTGCTGTTTTAGATAGCATTTTTTTAGCATCCAGTAGCATCTTTATCTCGTCTATGTGCTTGCCAATTTTTTGCTCGTCTAAAAATTGAGCAAAGTCAATCATTTCGTCTATACCCACGGGCAGTTCCGGGTCGTGTGCATGTGGCATAGTTGCGTCAAATATACATAAACCAAAGTCTTTTACAGCCATGCCGTCCAGGCCGGAGGCATCATTAGCACAGTGGAAAAAGTCTATGTCAACCATAGCGGCCTCAAGTTCTGCCGCTATTTTTTTGATAAACGTGCTTTTTCCCGAACCGGATGAGCCTTTTAAAAAGTATCGTTTTTTCGCGTTTTCAAGTGGCATTATGTAATTAAAAAAATCGACAAAACCGGCAGGGGTAAGCCCGCCCGCAAACATACGCCGTATCATACCGCACACTCCTAAAGCCAGCAATTACTATTATGCTATGCCTATTGCATTTTAAATGTGACGCATACTGCTAAGCAGAACAAAATGTAATTTACGTTGTCCCCCAATACAATTTGCGGCATAAAATATAACTAACGACTTGCGGATTGGAGACAGCCAAATGAATGGAATGATAATAAAAGACGATGCGCGGTACCAATACACAGAAAATTACCTGCAAAGTAAAGGCCATACTTTTCATAAACCGGACGCCAAGCCACAAAATTTGGATTTTGTAATTTTTCCGTTTAAAAAGGCAGTGGATGAATCTATATTCAATAACGGCTACTTTGCGGCACTGGGGCGCAACACATCGGTCTTTTCCGGGCTTAAAAGTGATTTTTTAGCGGAAAAATGCGCCGCGCATGACATTCATTACTATGTAATGATGGAGGACGACGGCGTTAAAGTAAAAAATGCCGTGCCAACATCGGAGGGGGTAATCGCCTACCTTGTCCATAACTTAGGCCGTACGATAGCAAACAGCCGCGTGCTTGTCATTGGCTATGGTGTGTGCGGGCGGGATTTATCCTTACGGCTTACCGCGCTTGGCGCAAACGTTCACGCACTGGTAAGGAACAGAGAAAAAGAATGCGCCGCATATGCGGGTTCCGTTGCGCCCGTTTATCTGAATGAACTGTGCGCGTTCAATTTCGACGCCATAATAAACACCGTGCCGGGCTGTGTGCTTACGGATGAAATGCTTGCGCGTGCGGGCGGCGCACTTTTGATAGATATTGCATCAAAGCCATATGGGTTTAACATGGAGTTTGCCAAAAAGCTAAATAGCAAATCTGCATCGCTGCCGGGGATACCGGGTAAGTACGCCGTGCAAACAGCCGGGGAAATTTTAGGGGAATATATCGATTTTGTTTTGAGGGGGATGGTCACATGACACCGGAAAACAAGTTAAAGAACAAAAAAATAGGGTTTGGGATAACCGCATCGTTCTGCACCGCTTTGGAAATACTGGAACCACTGCAAAACCTAAAGGATTTAGGCGCGGATATTTACCCCGTCGTATCGGATAATGTAAACAACCACAGCTCGCGCTTTCATGACAGGGACGCGTATATACGCAAAATATCAGAAATTTGCGGAAGGGATATAATCAGCACCATAGCCGGAGCGGAAACCTTTGGGCCCGACATTAAAATGGATATCATGATTGTTGCGCCGGCGACCGGCAACACCATTGCAAAGCTTGCAAACGGCATTTCGGACGGGGCGGTTACCATGGCGTCCAAAGCAACGCTGCGTAACGGCAAACCGCTTTTGCTGGCATTGTTCTCCAATGATGCCCTGGGCATAAACGGCACAAATATAATGAAGTTGTATAATACCAAAAACATTTATTTTGTGCCATTTGGGCAAGATAACCCGGTGAAAAAGCCAACAAGCATGACGGCTGATTTATCGCTTTTGATAGAATCGGCCGTATATGCTATTGAAGGCAAGCAGGTTCAGCCGGCGATAATAGTGCATTGATGTAAAACCCCGTAAGATAGCACGTTGTACTCGGCTATCTTACGGGGTTTGTTTTAACTATCTGCCCATTACGGGCAATTCCGTCACCAACCGATATGTTTCCGTTCAAACATTGTCCCACCCGCCATTCCACATATGTTGAATTCTGGGTATATGTTTATGGGCGGGTGAAACAATGTTTTGCAGGAAACATAGAGTATGAAAAGAGTTGGTCAGTTGGTGATATTTTATCACCAACTGGATTTTATTTTCGTACTATCGTATTTGTTTGCAACATATAGCTGTGATAGAATATACACATACTACTTTACAAAACTGGAGACACAGATATGCACATAAAAATACCCGAACTGCTTGCACCGGCCGGCGGCATGGAAAGTGCCTTGGCTGCAATAAATGCAGGGGCAGATGCACTATACCTTGGCGGCAAAAGTTTTAGCGCACGCAGTGCTGCGCAAAATTTTACAGATGAGACGCTTATACATTTAATAGAATACGCGGCACTGCGTAATGTGAAAATTTACATTGCCGTAAACACTTTGTACAAAAACAGTGAAATGCCGCACGTTTTAGAATTTGTAAACCATATGTACCAAGCGGGCGTAGCGGCATTTATTTTGCAAGACGCGGGGCTGGCATACATACTAAAGTCGTATTGTCCACAGGTGGATATTCACGCGTCCACGCAGATGTCGGTGCACAGCACTGCCGGTGTACATTTTATGGAAAGCATGGGCTTTTCGCGGGTAGTTTTAAGCCGCGAGCTTTCCCTTGCGGAAGTCGCGGAGATTAATAATGATACAAACATAGAATGTGAAGTGTTTGTGCATGGTGCGCTTTGCATTTCCTATTCCGGGCAATGCTTGATGTCCAGCTTAATTGGCGGGCGCAGCGGCAACAGGGGTAAATGCGCGCAGATATGCCGCACAAGGTACGACTTGATAAAGGGCAATGCAAGCATAAAAAGCGGATATCTGCTAAGCCCAAAAGATATGATGACGCTGGACATTTTAGGGGATATTGTAGCAACAGGAGTATCGTCTTTAAAAATTGAAGGGCGCATGAAAAGCCCGGAATATGTATATTTGATAACGAAAGCATACCGTGAACAGTTGGATAAAATGGCTGTTGGCGACAATACTATAATAAACGAAAACACCGCACAAAACCTGCTGCAAATATTTAACAGGGGCGGAAGCTTTTCCACGGGCTACTACAATAACTATGCCGGATGCGACATGATGAGTACCGTCACGCCAAAAAGTTCCGGCGTTTTGGTGGGCGAGGTTATAGCGTATAAAAATGGCAAATGCAGAATCAAATTTACCGGTGCAGTTAGCCCGGGCGACGGTATAGAAATTTGGACAAGCCGTGGCAAGCATGTGGGGACAGGCGTATCGAAACACATCGGCGTGAATGAAACTGCGGAATTTACGATTGAAGGTGCCATTGAAAAAGGCAACAAAGTATATAAGTCCCACGACAAAGACCTTATTGATGCCACAAAACGAGAAATGGCAACCGAAAACAGAAAGCGGAAAATTATCGGAAGTCTTGACGCTGTTATCGGGTCAAATTTAAAGCTGGAGCTGTTTGCAGGGGATATAGAAACAGAAAAAATTGGCGATATAGTGGAGGTTGCCCAAAGCGCACCTATGTCTAAAGACGATATTGTTGGTCAACTATCAAAAACCGGTAACACGCCCTTTGAAATTGAATTTGCGCACATAAACATTGACGCAAATATTTTCGTCAGCAAGTCCGCACTAAATAAACTGCGCAGGGAGGCATTAGAGGATCTTGAGGCAGCGATAGTAAAAAACATAAAAAAAGTGCCTATGTTATATGACACGCTTACAACGACGAAAGGGATTACAGAGGAAACACTACAAAAAATTTCCGTCCAGTTGGTTAGTGTCACTAACCAACTGAAAACGATATTGAATCACAACATTTCTCGCGTGTATATCAATTATACCCCGGAAAATATTGCGGCCTTGCCCACAGACACACAAGGAAATACAGAAATTTTTATCGCACTGCCAACTATCAGCCGTAATACAACAGAAGCGGAACTAAAAGCCGCCTTTGCGCAATTAGAATCCACTGCCATAGATGGCTACCTCGTATCCACATATGGGCAATTACACATCCTGCAATCCATGAGAACAAAAAAGCAAATAATGCTTAACTATACCTTCAATATTTTCAACAATTGGGCAGTAGAATTTTTCAAAAACCTTGGCATGGGCGTAACTCTTTCCCAAGAGTTAAACATTAGCGAAATAAATTCCTTTAATACACGTGAATTTGAGCTTGTTGCATACGGGCGGCAAATACTAATGTCTACGCACAACTGCCCCGTTGGGATATATGACAATTGCCGCAAGTATGCAAATGGTGCAAACTATGCATTGCGGGATAAAATGGGCGTAAGCTTCCCTATTCTAACAGACTGCCGCAATTGTATAGCCTATATACAAAACAGTAAAACGCTGGATACATCACCTAAGTTCCAGTCCCTGCTAAACACCGGCGCAGAATCTTTTCGCTTAATTTTCACAACAGAAGATGAAAGTACAATCTGTAACACTATCGCCCGCTATAAGGAAGCACTTGTGGGAGCAAGCCCGCCCGGCCAAGATCAGGATTCCACTTACGGGCATTTTTTCCGGGGCGTAGAATAGCCGTTGTTTTGTATGTAGGGGCGGCTTCCAGCCGCCTGAACCCATCAGCATATTAAATGCTTTAGAACGGGCGGCAAAATGCCGCCCCTACTTTGCCACTTTAGCATAAAAGAGCGGCTCCGCCGCTTTCCACTAGCCTGCGGACAGTGATAACGTTTCCCGTCCGCCAAACAAAGTTCAATTTCCTAGAGGAGCATAAAAAATCCCCATAAAGCCTTTTTCCGGCTTCATAGGGATTTTTCTATTAAACTGATTATTCTGTTTTGATTTTACATACTGTGTCTTCTTTGGTATCTGTCACAACCAAGAGACTTCTTTTTTGTTTTGCTTCTTCATCAAGTTCAGGCTCGGCATTTGCCAAGTAACCCATGCGCCCATATAACCGGTGCGCCGCTACTTGTGGACGTATCATGCCCTCATCTGCATCCTATTTTTATCAACTCACCTTATGAAAAGGTATATTCTTGATGGTGAGGCCACTATCGTCTTTTTTCGGGAGCTTCTGTCTTGATGGATGGGGTAGTACCTAAATTGTACGGGTCACCTTCTGTCATAACCAACAGCTCCTTTTCTATTAAAATGGGACTCTGTCCCAAGCCCTGCCGCTACGCAGACGCGGGAAACGTTCGCTTCGCTCACTGCGTCTCGAATAAATCCCTGCTCCGCTTCCTCGCTGCGCTGCGCTGCGGGAAGCGGCGTAGCCGCTTTGTCCGTTTGCACTTTGTGCACCAAGTGCTAACTAATATATACCACATGTAAAACCATCTGTCAATACACACAATATTACAGGCATTTTACAAAAATTTATGGCAAACTTACACAATCGCCCGAATAGTCTCCACAATGCTTTCCTTACGCAGCCTTGCGGCGGAAAATCTTGTGGTCACAAACGTGACAATAAAAATCCCAACCATGCAGGCAAGCGTCATTTGCCACGGGAAAATAAACCCAAACCGTACCCTGTCCATTTGCGTACCGATATATATGCCCCACGCCGCAAGCGTCCCCAAAGGCAAGCCGAAAAGCAGCGCACGGGTTGACGATATCAAGCTTTCCAGCGCAAGCATACGCTTTATACCGCCGGGGGTCATGCCGACGCTGCCTAGCATGGCAAATTCCCGGGCGCGGATGCGGGTGTTTGTGGATATTGTGCTGACTACGTTGGTAATGGCTATCAGCGCAAGCATGGCGGCAAAGCCGTACAACAGCAGCGTAATGACGTTGGTGAGCGTGCGTATTTCCGCTACGCGCTCGTCCATGCTGCCTATCCACCAGCTCATGTTGCCAAGTTCATGGAAATACTCGTCTCGTACTTGAAATGCAAAAGCCACAAAATCATCCGCTTGGTCGGTTTGAACAAACCAATAATACGAACCGATTGGAAGTTCCGGCACAATAATGCTTATCTCAATATATGCCGAAAAAAGTATATCTTCGGGGACGTGCTGCAACTGCCCGTGGATGGTTATATCCGGCGGGGCTTCCGCATAGCGGTGCCCCCAATAGCCGAATGGTGTGGGAGCGCTGACGCTCAAACTTTGCCCAACCAAATGCCCAAATGGGTGAGTTTGCCGGGTTATTCCCAAAATGTCTGTATCGCTGCGCACATTCAGCAGCACATTTGAGCCATAAGCAACCCCCGCTTCGCGTACCACGCGGGAATACACCTCGGGTGCGACAGCCATCACCCTAATATTTTCCTGTTCGCCATTTATAACTGTCGAAAAAAGCATGTGCGAATACCCGCGCACCACAGCACCGGGGAATTCATTCAATCGTGCGGTAATGCCCGCGATCGTTTCCGGCGGGATATCATAAGCACTTCTGCGAGCGTTAAACACCACATTGGCGTTAACATTGTCGTAATGCATAAGGTTCCACTGTCTAAGCAGGTTATCACGCAAGCTGGCGGATGCCATAAGCAAAATGATGCTAATGGTCAGCGATAATACTGTGGCGCGGTAATTTCTGCGGCTGCGCTTCATTTGCTTTGCCGCCAAATGGCCTTCTACGCCAAACAGCAAACGGCTTAGCCCCAATGTGCGCAGCTTTTTGACTTTCACATTATCCGAATGGAAAAGTGCGGAAACCGCCGGATGCTTTGCCGCTTTTGCCGCAGGCAGCCAAGCAGAAAGCAGCACAACGGCAAATGACGCGACGATGGCCCCCAGCAGCGCCCAAGGCGATATGGCAAACGGGAGGCTAAATGCATAGCCCATATGCGCAACTGAACGAAGCATACGGTTTATTATTTCCAGAACCGAAAATTGTACAAGCAGCCCCACACCAACGCCCATGGGTATACTGGCCGCGCCCAAAAAAACGGCCTCGTACATAATAATTGACCGAATTTGCGCCTTTGTGGCCCCAACGCTTTTGAGTATCCCAAACTGGCGTGTGCGCTCTCCGGCAGATACCCGGAATGCATTGGAAATAACAATAACGGACGCCACAGCTATAACTGCCCCAAGCACCAACGCAATCAGCAAAAATCCAAGCCGCTCGCTAAAATGCACATAACGGCCTTCGGAAGCCATATACGTAAGCGCGGATGTTGCAAACCCGTTTACTGCCGTAAGCATTGCCACGCTTAAAGCAATCCCAAGGAGTGTCCAAATGGTACGCTTTTTTGCAATTTTCAACTGCTGTATTGCCAACGTTCTGGTTAAGTGAATCATTTCAAAGTCTTGATTTGCGATAGAATCCGTCATTGCGCAACCACCGCCTCGTCCCGCAGGATTTTGCCGTCGCTTAACGTGATGATGCGGTCTGCTTGCAAGGCGATTTTTTCGTCGTGGGTGATAAGCACAATGGTTTGGCTGTATCGCTTGTTTGCCAGCACCAACAAGTCGATGATTGCTTGGCCGGATTGACTGTCTAGGTTGCCGGTGGGCTCGTCTGCCAAAATAACGGCCGGCTTATTGACCAGTGCCCGCGCCAAAGAAACCCGCTGCTGCTGCCCGCCGGATAGTTGGCTTGGCAAGTGGCTTGCGCGGTTTGTAAGGCTGGTTGTTTTAAGCAGCTCCGTAAGGGTAGCATCGTCTGGTTTGCGCTTGTCTAATAGGAAAGGAAGCATGATGTTTTCCGATGCGGTAAGCGTGGGAATTAAATTATAGAACTGATAAACGATTCCCATGTTGCGGCGGCGGAAAATGGATAGGCTGGATTCGTTCATTGCAAAAATCTCCTGTCCGTCTATGGTAACGCTGCCAGACGTGGGGCGGTCTACACCGCCAAGCAGGTGCAGCAGCGTGGATTTTCCGCTGCCGGACGCGCCGACAATGGCTACGAACTGCCCCTTGGGTACGGAAAATGATACGCCATCTAAGGCGTTTATTTGGGCATCGCCCTTGCCGTAGGTTTTGGTTAGGTTTTCTACCGTTAATATGTTCATTTGGGTGAACTCCTTTACATTTTATAGTGGGAGTATACCCATCGTTTGTGACTATAAAGTGACTTTATGGTGACGGTTTAGTCACGTTGTGGAGAATGGGATATATGTAGGGGCGGCCATTGGCCGTCCGCAAACTGCGTAAAAACAAGAAATAAATTGTTTGATAACGGGCATTTTACGGACGCGCAATGCGCGCCCCTACAATCCCAGCTTACCTGTATAAGCGATTTTATATGTCATATTTTTCACCTAACGCTTGCCACACTTCATCATGACTACGCAACCTTGTATCCGCATCTTCCTCCACTTCCTTAATTTTCCGCATAAGATGTGCGTCAAGGAAAAATTTAAGCGTAAAAACAGCCCCTTGCCCTTTGCCGCCTCCGTCAACTTCTATATCCCCCTGCTGGCCGCGCATTATTGCCTTTGCCAGCGGCAAACCGATGCCTATGCCTTGCGAATTGCCGCCAAACCGTTGGAACAGGCTTTTTATTTTTACCAGTGGAATGCCCTCCCCGGCATCTGCAACAGATATAAACCTGCATATTGGATTGTCGCCTGCGGCAATTTTAATTATACTGCCCTCGGGTGAATGTTCCAGCGCATTTTTGATAATGTTTGTCAGGGCTTCTGCCGTCCAGTTTACATCGCAGTAAACGGTGATATCGCCCGATACTTCCACCTGTTGATTTTTGATATCCAGCATGATTTTTAACGGAGATAGTGCAAGATCTATTAATTCCTGCGCCGCTATATTTACAGGATTAAAAACAACGGTTCCGGATTCCAGCTTCGCCATTTTTAGCAGGGAGTTAACAAGCCATCCGGTTTGCGTTAACCCCTGCCGTATGTTGGCGATAAATTCCGCTTGCTTCCGGGATGGTGCGTCTTCCAGCAAGTCCACCATCACCATCATTGCCGTAAGCGGCGTTTTTAGCTGGTGAGAAATATCCGCAAGCGTATCCGCAAGGCGGGCTTTGTCCTCCTGCAAATTCACTGCTTGGTTGTTGAGGCGGCGCGCCAGGGTGTGAATATCGTTTTTTAAAATGGAAAGCCGCCCCTCCAAATTGTCCCGCAAGTCCAGGGCGTGGCCGTCAACTATGCGGCGCACATCCGCGGATAGCTGCTCCACTTCTTTACGGCTGATTATCATTGGCTCTGTACCCCATTCCTTTGACTGTTTCGATGTTTGCCCCGTCACCTATTTTCTTGCGCAGGCGCTTTATATATACGGTTAGTGTGTTGTCCTCCACAAATTGCCCGGCGGCGTCCCATAACTGGTTTAGAATTTGACTGCGGCTTATAACCTGCCCTTTGTGCGTGGCGAAAGTTAGAAGCAGGCGGTATTCCAGGGCGGTTAAATCCAGCGGGGCATCGCCCAAGAATGCCTTTCCTTCATTAGTATGTATCCGGATATTCCCCAGTGTTAACACATCGCCAAACCCACCCCTGCGGCGAAGCACGGCTTTTACGCGCGCCATAAGCTCGCCCATGCGGAAGGGTTTTGTCACATAGTCTTCCGCACCCACTTCAAATGCGCGTATTATATGGCCTTCTTCGTCTATGGCGGTGAGGAAAATTAAAGAAACCCCGGCGGATTTCAAGGATTCCACAAGATCGAAGCCAGAGCCGTCGGGCAGGCCGATATCCAGAATGGCGAGGTCGAAGGACGGCGGGAAGGAGTTTGCGGTTTTGATATCCTTGGCATGGGTGGCGCAATAGCCCACTTGCTTGAAGGCATATATTAGCCCTGATGATATGATGGGATCGTCTTCTACAAGCAGTAGCTTGAAGGTGTTGGTTTCTTCGTGCATGAGTATCCCTCCGATATGTGTTTGACAACTACCCCCTGACGGCACATTCAATCTGCCGTCAGGGGGTAGATAAAATTCTAACACAAAACTTGCGGCGGCGGTAATTTATCAAGCATTACATTAAAATCCGCACGGCAGCATAAGTCCGTACCATCACGTATTACAGACGCCGTTGCCGCCGCTATGGCATAGCGCAAAAGGTCCGGGGGGCGCACACCGCTTAAAACCCCATGTATCAGCCCCGCAACCATAGAATCGCCCGCGCCTTGCACACCGCGTACATTTACATCAAGCGCAGGGCAAAAGTAAGCGGCATCGGGCGTTGCAAGCACTGCGCCATCTGCCCCCATGGATACGCATATAAGCGGTATGCCTTTGAAGTTGTCGTTTCTGCGACAAAAATCCACTACTTCTCTTGGGGTAGAAAGCTTCACGCCAAAGGTACTTTCCAACTCAAAAAGGTTGGGCTTTATGGCATATGGTTTGCGTTGCGCTTCCAACGCAAACCGTAAAGGGACGCCATCCGTATCCAAAAACACTTTGCCCTGCCATAGGTTGGTCAACCGTGCATAAATATCTGCCGGTACACCGGCGGGCAAGCTTCCACAAAGCACAAGAATGCCGCTTCCGCCATGTTTTTGCGAAAGGGCCGCCACTTTTTCTTCAAGATTTTTCACATAAATTTCGGGAACAAACGCTCCAGGCTGGTTGAGTTCCGTCATTACGCCAGTGGATTCTTCGTAAAGCTTAATGTTTATCCGCACTGCGCCTGCTATGGTTTCAAAGTCGTGAGGGATATTTAATGCATCGAATTTTTCTATTACCTTTTCGCCGCCTTCTGTAAAATTAAAACCGATGCACGATGGGGCTTGTCCTAAATTTTTTAGCACAACGGCTACGTTTGTTCCTTTACTTGCAGCGGATTGATATGTGCGGCGCACGCGGTTCATTCCGCCGTAGGTAAATGCGGGAACGTTGTACTGCCAGTCTATGCATGGGTTTAGGTTTGCTATGGTTATTGGGGGCATAAGCGGGTTCCTTTCAGACATGATGTCATGTGTATTCTAACATTTTTCATGCGCATGTGGGAAGCCAGAGGAATTGTGAAAAGACCTGGTACCAGGTCCCTTCACAATTTTCTTTTCTTAAATATCCTCCAACATAATATCCGCACCCAACCCACGCAAATCCTTCGCTATACACGCGTACCCACGCTCTACATAATGTGCGTTCTGCACAACCGTTTCGCCTTCCGCAACTAATCCCGCCAGCACCAATGCGGCACCACCGCGCAAATCCTGCGCTTTTACAACTTCGCCATGCAGCGATGCTTTCCCTTCAATTGTAAAAGTTCTGGAATCTTTGGACATTTCAATCCCCGCGCCCATGTGGTTCAAGTCTAAGGCGTGGGCATGGCGGCTTTCAAAAATTGTTTCTGTTACGGTGCTTGTGCCTTCGGCCACCGATAAAGCGGCTACAAATTGCGCCTGCATATCTGTCGGAAAGCCCGGATGTACTTCTGTTACAAGGTGCGGCAGGGCTTTCAGCCGTTCGGGCGCAACCAGCGTTATGCAATTTCTGCCGCTATGGATATAGCATCCCATTTCTTTAAGCACAGCTATAACAGGGGCAAGATCCGGCGGGCAAACATCGTGCAGTCTTATGCAGCCCCGTGTTATCGCGGCCGCTACAAGGTATGTGCCTGCCACTATGCGGTCGGGCATAATATGGTGCGGCTTGCCGGCGTGTAAGCTATCCACACCGGTTATCAAAATTTTATCTGTCCCCGCACCTTCAATTTTAGCACCCATACCTACTAAAAATTTTGCTAGGTCCACTATCTCCGGTTCACGTGCGGCATTTTCTATAACTGTTTTGCCTTTGGCCTTCACCGCCGCCAGCATCAAATTCTCTGTTGCGCCAACACTGGCCGTATGCAAGCGGATTTTCGCGCCCTTTAACACCTTGGCTTCGCAACGCAGCTTGTCGCCTTCTATGCAGATTATTGCACCCATTGCCGCAAGCCCGTAAATATGCATATCAATGGCACGCGCGCCAAGCTTGCATCCCCCGGGCATGGCGATATTCACCTTGCCCATGCGCCCCATCATTGCCCCCATAAACAATATGGACGACCGCATTTTGCCAACGATTTCGTCCGGGATATCGTGCGATAATGCCCCGGACGTATCCACTTTAAGCGTTGTACCTTCAAATTCCACCTGGCAGCCAATACTTTCCAATATCTCTATGGAAGCAAAAGTGTCTGCAATGGGTGGGCAGTTGTGTATTTCGTTTACACCTTCGTTCAAACATACAGCGGCCAGTATGGGCAGAACGGCGTTTTTCGCCCCTCCCACACAAAACTCGCCCGCAATCCGCTTTCCGCCGCGGATACGGTATTGACGCATAGCCCTCACATCTCCCTATTCAGGCATGTGGTAGTGTATGCCCAAGCAGCAAAAATGGTGAAACATGCTTTTCGAATGAACAGAAACGTGATAAAATTAATGAAATCGTAAATATTTCCCGAAAAGGTTTGCTATATTTCCGAATATTGAATATAATTGTGCAAGCTACAGCAATCCTATGTCGAAAACTTTGAGGCTGAGGCAAAAACGCGCGGCTTTAGGCGCGTTCTTTGACAAAAGCTGAAAAGATTTGAGACTTGGATTGATGCGAATGTACGGTTTGTTTATGTAGAGGTTAGTGACAATGCGTGTAATTTCCGGCAGTGCCAGACGGGTACATCTGACAGCCCCAAAAGGGTTAAACACTCGCCCTACGGCTGATATGGCCAAGGAAAGTTTATTTAACATTATATCTGCGGAAATTCACGGCGTGCGTTTTTTGGATTTATTTTGCGGAAGCGGTGCAATTGGGCTGGAAGCCTTGAGCAGAGGCGCAAGAGAAGCCGTATTTGTGGAAAATGCCAAGCCTGCAATTGCAGCAACACTTCAAAACATAGAAAAAACAAAGCTGGCGCAATACGCAAAACTATTGGAAATGCCTGCAGAAAAAGCCATAAACACACTTGATGCAAGCGGGAGTTCCTTCGATATAATATTTCTGGATCCGCCATACGACACAAATTTGCTCACACAAACGCTAAACCACCTTGCAAGGACTAGCTTACTGTGTGAAACGGGTATAATAATAGCAGAAACAGATTCGAAAAGTCACGAGGCAAGCCCAATACCTACGCCAAGCGTATTCGAATTAACCGGCACACGCATCTATGGGCGCACCTGTTTTTTGTTTTTCACATGGATTTGAAAGCGGTTCTGTCGCTTTCCACTAGCCTGCGGACAGTGATAACGTTTCCCGTCCGCCAAACAGAGTACAATTTACCAGAGAAGGGCAAACCCATGACACTCATCTACCCGGGCAGTTTCGACCCTGTCACATTAGGGCATACCGACATAGCCATGCGCGGCGCAAAAATAGCCACCCGCCTGATTGTGGCGGTGCTTGATAACACAAATAAGCAGCCCCTATTCTCCACGGCAGAAAGAATTGCTTTTTTACAAGATGCGCTGGGGCATATCGGCAATATAGAAATAGATTCGTTTTCCGGGCTTTTGGCAGAATACGCAAAGCACAAACATGCAACAGCAATACTCCGCGGGCTGCGAAGCCCCGGCGATTTTGAAAGTGAAGCACGTTACGCCACATGTAACCGCTTACTTTCCGCAAGCAATATTGAAACCATTTTCATTCCGGCAAGCCCGCCGCTTTCATTTATTTCAAGCGGCATAGTTCGCGAAGCGGCATTGTATATAAACAATTTAGACGACGCTGCATTGCGTAATATGGTCAGCCCAATGGTGCAAGATGCGTTGAAAAAGCGATTTAACAGTAAGTAAAAAAGCGGCTATGCCGCGCGTTTCGTACAGAGCAATTTCCTAGAGCATGAAATAAGCGGCTGCGCCGCTTCCCGAAGGAAGTGTAGCAGGGATTTATTCCCTGCGGAACGGGGGGAATTGGGGCAGCGCCCCATTTATAATAGATAGGGTGAATTTAACAATGGACGCATTACTCGATTATTTAGATGAAATTGAAGAGGTGCTGGAAACCAGTAAGGCGCTTCCTTTCACCGGCAAAATATCTGTAGAGAAAGCGCGCATTTTAGACATCATAAGTGAAATAAGGCTACACCTGCCGGAAGATATCCGCCAAGCGCAGCGGATTTTGAACGACCACGACAAAATTTTGGCAGATGCCGAACATAAGGCGGTCGGTATACTAGACGCCGCCGAAGCTGAGGCAAAGCTTATGACAAATAGCCATGAGCTGTTTAAGCGCGCGTCGGAACAAGCCACGGAAATCATAGAAGAAGCGAAGAAAAGCGCCAGGGATCTTAGGGCAGGTGCATCTGCATATGTAGATGAAAAGCTGGAAGATGCCGAAAAGCAAATGAAGGAATATATGGCAAACTTAGAAGCACAGCACAAACGGATAATGGCTTATTACACCGAAACTATTGATGTACTGTACGAAAACAGACAAGAATTAAGACGCTGATTGCTCAGCGTCTTTTATATTACATAGGCTTTTATACTGCAAACGCCTTCGCGCGCTCTGCAATTTCGTCGGTAGCGTATATCTCCAAATACGTGCCATCTTCGCGGTTTTCCATACTAAGTACTTTGCAGGTGGCGTGAATTTGGCTCACAAGCCCGCCTTGGCTGTATGGAACCAGCACCGACATTTTGCTGCGCATGGAGTCTAAAACCTGCTCCAGCAACTTCAAAAGCGTGGGAATATTTGTGCCTTTTTGCGCAGATATCGGCGTTGTGTATGCTGCTTTTGTGTCTGACGGGATTTGAGACGGGTCTTCCATGATATCCATTTTGTTAAATGCGGTGACGATTGGCTTATCTAAGCAGTCCAAACCCTTTAGCGTCTCGTACACCGTTTCCATTTGCTGCTTACTGTGCGGTGACGATGCGTCTACAACATGCAGTAAAATATCTGCAAAACGCGTTTCTTCTAACGTAGCGCGGAATGCCTGTATCAAATGGTGGGGCAATTTGTTGATAAAACCGACGGTATCGGTAAGCAATATCTCTGCGCCGCCGTCCGGTAAGTCTGCTTTGCGGGTTGTGGTGTCAAGGGTGGCAAATAGTTTATTTTCTGCCAAAACCCCTGCGCCCGTCAGCGCATTAAGCAATGTAGACTTTCCTGCGTTGGTGTAGCCCACCAGTGCCACCACCGGAACTTCCTGCTTGGTGCGTTTTTTGCGCAACAAGGCGCGGTTTTCCCGCAATTCTTTTAACTCCTTGTTAAGCTGGTCTATGCGGCTACGGATATGCCGGCGGTCCAGTTCCAGCTTTTTTTCACCGGGGCCGCGGTTGCCCACGCCGCCATGGCCGGCAACACCACCCTGGCGGGATAGTGATACCCCAAGCCCTGTCAGATGTGAAAGGCTGTATTTCAGCTGTGCAAGTTCCACTTGTGCCTTGCCCTCGGCCGTTTGGGCGCGTTGGGCAAATATGTCCAAAATCACCATTGTGCGGTCTAAAACTTTCACGTTAAGGCGTTGTGCTAAGTTGCGCTGCTGGCTTGCGGTCAGTTCGTCGTCGGCAACTACGGCATCGGCGTCCATGGCATCTACAAGCGCCATTACCTCGTCCAGCTTACCCTTGCCAAGATAATGCCCGGAATGTACTGCATCGCGTTTTTGTATTATCCGTCCTACTTCTTCTGCACCGGCGGTATCTACCAAAAGGCTTAATTCGTTCAGGTTTGTTTCGCTATCTGTGCCATCTTTTTCCACGGCAATTAATATAAATTTTTCTTTGCGTTCTGCTGTTTCGTACATATTAGTTTACCTCCTATCAAAATGGGGCTCTGCCCCAATCCCTACTACACTTCCTCCGGGGTTACCGGCCTGGTTTCGTATATCGCAATAAAAATCATAAGCAGCGACGGGCCAATTACCAGCCCTAAAAGCCCAAATATACGGAAACCTATGAATATCGACATGAGCGATGCCAGCGGGTGCGCCCCCATTTGGTCGCCCAATATTTTAGGCTGCAACACTTGCCGTGTAATGGTTATAACGCCGTAAATAACCAACAGCCCAATGGCTTGCTGAATATTGCCCATGGCTATGCTCACCAATGCCCATGGTATAAATACCGCCCCTGTTCCCACAATTGGCAAAAAGTCCAGCGCGGCAAGCAGCAAGCCCAATAATAAGGCATAAGGGTTGCCCAGTATCAGCAGCCCAATAATACTGATCATACCCACGACTAACATGAGAATATATTGCGCACGAAAATATCCGCCCATTGCCCGAGAAAACCCTTCTTTCGTCCGGCTCATTTGCTTGGCTATCCATTCAGGACAGACTTTTTTTACATTAATAAAAATATTTTCCCTGTCCGAAATAAAGAAATGCGCACTGATCAATGTAATAATCGTGTTTAAAAATGCGTTTGGAATAGTTACCGCAAAACGAACGCCCTGATCACGCATACCTTCGCCAAAAAACGTAGTGACCAACGTGAGCAATATTTCTTCGATATTTGGAATATCCCAGCCTTCCGGCAGGATATCCTCGAAGCGTTGCATCCGCATATTAAAATCATCAAGCCGGTCGCCAAGTGCCGCTACATGTTCAGGCGCAGACCCCACAAATGCCGAAATCTGGTTTATAAGCGTAGCAACCAGCCATGCCCCAAGGCTGCTGATTAAAGCGATAAAAACCAACAGGCAAATCAGCGAGGCAATCCATCGTTTCCATTTCGTTTTTCTTACGATAATCCGTACCAATGGCTCCATAAGCAGTGCGATTAACAGCCCAAAGAAAAATGGCGCAAGATACTGGAATAGCACTGTAAAAAATGCGTACACCACAATAGTAATTAACGCAAGAAATGCCGCCCGGTCTATGCGTTGCTTATGCTTGATGTAAAAATCATTCATACATACTTCCTCCTAACCGAGTATGAAAATGAGTTGGTCAGTTGGTGATATTTTATCACCAACTGGATTTTATTTTCGTATTAAATGCTAAGTGTCGCTTCAAGTCGTGGAATGGGGATGAAAATTTTTTTTCGACTTCAATTTTTACCAATAATTTACTTTTTCATGTGATACGCTTGTACCATAAAATTTATGAAGGAGCGGTGATATGAACGATTTTACATTACCTGCCAATATAAAGCAAATAGGCAGTATTGGGAGCGGTCTGCGCATTTACATGGAAGATTACGTATGCACATTTTTACACCAGTATGCGACGTCCGGGGGGTACGACGAGCGGCTTGCATACTTAGTGGGGCGCCACATGTTGATAGACGGCCAATCCTTCTTATTTGTCTCCGGCGCAATTTACGGCATGTATGCAGACCAAATGGAAGGCTATACGCGATTTTCGCAAAAAAGTGCCGAATATGCCGAAGCCATGCTGGACGAACACTTCCCCGGGCAAGAAATTGTAGGCTGGATGCAATCGCAGCCAAGCTATGGAACCTATTTAAACCAGAACTATGGGGCGTATCATTTGCGTCAGTTTACAAAACCTTATCAAGTGCTGTTTGTATTGGACCCGCTGGAGCGTGTTAACGCATTTTATATGGCAAATCCAAATGCCATCACCCCCGCGGAAAGGGTCGCAGACGTTGGCGGTTACTTCATATACTACGAAAAAAATATAAACATGCACGAGTATATGTTAACCAATAAAACTGTGGATTACGCAAAGCCGCCTCAATTTGTAGAGCCTTCCCATTTTGAAAAGGCAGAAGCAGACGACCCTTCCATTTCATCACAAGACACCCTTAACTATGCCTACGAAGATGACTACGACCACACCACACACCAGGCCCACATAGCCGACCCAGAAGAAGTCATACGCCGCCACCAAGCAAACAGCAAAAGGCGGCGAGGCTCACGGACGGAGCAAAAACGCGCATCAAGCCTGCTTGCCAGTTTATGCGCCGTGCTGTTCGTCGTGTCATTTGTAATGGGTGTAGGGCTAATACGCAACCAAGACCGCATAGATCGTATGGAGGGCGAAATCCGCCAGCTGGTTACAGCACATAGGAACTTATTTGTGCAAATGTCTAATTTAGAGTTTACCCCGGCTTTTGCCGAAGTAAACCCGGCTATTACACCGGAAAACAGCACGCATTTTTATACCCATATCTATGACACCCTTCCTGCAATCGAGGTTTCCTATACCCCATCGCCCGCACAGGCGGAAACAGAGCCGCCGCCGGTAACAGAGCCCACATACCAGCCACCGGCGCTTCCCCAACCGGAGCAGGAACATATACCCCCTGCTCCACAACAGCCGGTAGCCCATAACCAATATGAACAAGAGGCATTTATTCCATCTATTCCAGCGACATACACCATACAACCCGGCGACAGCCTGCTGGCAATAAGCATATATTTCTTTGGGACTTCCGGAATGGTAGATGAAATTTTGGCGCTAAACGGCATAGAAAACCCGGACCACATTGTAGCGGGCAGAACCATCGCCCTACCCCAACGATGATTGGCATATCCTCAGTATCTACGCGACACCGCCCATCGACAAGATAAAAGATGGTTATAATCAATTAGGCGTATCTCCGCTGTCGGAGATACGCTTTTTTAGCAATTTTTTTCTACATAGCAACTTTCGCAGCCTGTCAATAGGGAAAATGTCAAAAAAAAGTGTAAACAATTAAAACATGTGGTATAATACAGAAAGCTTTGGGGTACTCACCCCAGTGATTAAAGGAGGCGTCCCCTAAATGATATCCAATCAAATTTTGCAAAGCACCGTCGACGGCTTAAAAAACATTATCCGTAGAGACATCAGTGTAATAGATAGGGAAGGCAAGCTTGCGGCCAGCACAGAGCCTGACGCAAGCCAGATTCCGCTGTCGTTTATAGACAGTGTGCTGCAATCCCCGGCAGAAAATCAACTGATACAGGGAAGCCAATATTTCAAAGTTTTAGACAACGGCATAACAGAGTATGTGCTTATGGTTAAAGGCGACGACGAAGACGCTTTCCGCTTGGGCAAGCTGGTATCGTTCCATATCCAGGCCTTGATGATGGCTTACAAAGAGCGTTATGACCGTGATAATTTTATCAAAAACCTTTTGCTGGACAATCTTCTGCTGGTTGACATATATAGCCGTGCAAACAAGCTGCGTATCGAAAATGGGGTAAAACGCGTCGTATTCTTAGTAGAAACATCCGTAGACCCGGAAATGAGTTCTGTGGAGATTTTACGCAACCTGTTCCCAGAAAGGCAAAAAGACTTTGTAACCGCCGTAGACGAGAAAAGTATCATCTTAGTTAAAGAACTTACCGAGCGTGACAGCACCGATGAAATTGAAGAAATTGCAGGCGCAATACTTGACACGCTTACCAGCGAGTCTATGAACCAGGTTTATGTAGCTATTGGCGGCGTTGTTAGCGATTTAAAAAATGTATCTTCTTCTTTTAAAGAGGCACGCCTTGCACAAGAAGTTGGCAAAATTTTCGAATCCGAAAAGCAAATTGTCAACTACGAACGGCTTGGTATTGGCCGGCTCATATATCAATTGCCACTGCCGCTTTGCCGCATATTTATAAATGAAATGCTGCAAGGCTTTAGCATAGACGATATCGACGAAGAAATGTTTAGCACCGTAACTAAGTTTTTCGAAAATGACCTTAATGTTTCCGAGACCTCTCGCGAATTATTTATCCATCGTAACACCTTGGTATACAGGCTGGACAAACTACAAAAAATGACCAAACTAGACCTTCGCAAATTTACCGACGCAATCACTTTTAAGATAACACTAATGGTAAACCGGTACTTACAGTATCGCGAAAAGCAGCAGGGGTAAACTAACCATGATTGAAGTAAGAAAAGCAGTGAAAATATACGAAAACGGCGCAAAAGGGCTTGAGGGCATAGACCTGCATATAGAAAAAGGTGAATTTGCCTTTGTTGTAGGCTCGAGCGGCTCCGGAAAAACCAGCTTTATCAGGCTTTTGCTAAAGGAAATTGAGCTTACCAGCGGCAGAATTAAGGTAGATGGCGAGGATATTAGTAGAATAACCCGCAAACAACTACCCTATTATCGCCGTAAAATGGGCGTTGTGTTTCAGGATTTTCGCCTATTAAAAAACAAAACAGTTTTCGATAACGTGGCCTATGCAATGCAAATTGTAGAGGCCACAAATCGTGAAATAAGGCGCACAGTACCCCAGGTACTTGCGCTTGTTGGCTTGGCAAGAAAAGCCAAAGCTTATCCAAACCAACTTTCCGGCGGCGAACAGCAGCGCACAGCACTGGCTCGCGCCATTGTAAACAGGCCGCCTATTCTTATTGCAGACGAGCCAACCGGTAACTTGGACCCCGACACGGCGTGGGAGATCATGACCTTATTGGAAGATATCAACGACCGCGGCACCACCGTGCTGGTGGCAACCCACGCCCATGACATTGTAGACGATATGCAAAAGCGTGTTATCGCCCTTAAAAACGGCCTTATCGTACGTGACGAAATGGGTGGTTACGACCAAGTAGATGACTATTTAGCAGAGCCGGAGCCTGCCGAGGGCGAATTTGAAGGTGAATCGGAGGCCGGTCATGAAGTTTAGAACGATTAGGTATTATATCCGCGAGGCGTTCAGGAGTATTATCGTAAACCGGCTGATGTCTGTTGCGTCGATATTTACCGTGACTTCGTGCATTTTTATTGTGTCTGTGTTTTTTATTTTGGGTTCTCATGTTGGTTTTTTTGTTCAGCAGCTAGGGGATTCCCTGGGGCTTGTCGTATTTATCGAGGAAGGTACCACCGAAGTTGAAACCGCACGGTTGGAAAGGCTGATTCTTGAGATTCCACATGTCACAGAAGTACGATATGTTACTCCGGACGACGCGCTTCAGGCACTTCGCGAACGCATGGACAACCCTCCTTTCCTGCAAGGCTTAGAGGCCAGCAATCCTTTGCGGGCTTCTTTCGAGATTGAATTAACTGACATAGCATATCAAGACCAAGTAGAACACGCCCTGGATAATTTGCGCCCGTACGGTGTGGGCGGCATTTTGCGTGATGCAGAATTAGGGCGCATATTAACTACGCTATCGGACGTGGTGCGCATCATATCTATCATACTCATTCTTGTCTTAGGTGTTGTGGCCATTGTTATCATAACCAACACCATAAACATTACGGTTAACGCCCGCCGTACAGAAATTAATATTATGAAATATGTTGGCGCAACGGATTGGTTTATTCGCTGGCCATTTATTATAGAAGGTGTGCTTATTGGCCTTATTGGTGGCGCAATTCCAGCACTTATCACCTGGTTTGGGCACGACCGCGTCATTGGCGCACTAACCGGCATACAAGAACTTGCGTTTATTCAGTTTTTGCCACGGAGTGCTATTTTCTCGCAATTGCTGCCATTTGCGTTGCTGCTTGGCACAGTCATTGGGCTTATTGGCTCCGGTGTGTCTGTAAGGCGGCATTTGAAGGTTTAGGGGGTTATCATGAAAAAGAAAAAATACCTTGCGTTTTTCATGATTCTAATCGTTTTGTTCGCATTTATGCCAGCTATAGAAATTTCCGGAACGGCAGAAATGCGTGCACGGCTTGCAGATGCGCAACGGCGGCACAATCAGGCAAGATACCAAGTACGCGAGACAGAGAACTTACTAAGCGGTATACGCTCCGACATTGATGACCTGATGGAAGTAATGCAAGTATACGACCAGCGGCTGATAGACGCGCAAGCGGATTTAGACGAAATAGAACTTGTTTTGCTGGAAACAGAGATAAGCATGATTGATGCGTACGAGGAGCTTATACAGGCGCGTATCGACCGTGACGGGCAAGATGTGCTGTTTAGAGAAAGGCTGCGCGCCATGCACGAGCAAGGGCCGGCCGGGTACTTAAGCGTTTTATTTCAAGCCACCAGCTTTTCAGATTTCTTGGTGCAGCTGGAACATGTACGTTCCATTTCGCAGTTTGACCAAGAAGTACTTACCAATATGCAAGAAGCAGAGGAACGCGTATCAAACACGATTGATGAATTAAACCGCTTAAACATTATGTTTGAGGATATGTATGAGCAGCAGCAGGCTGCAATTGTTGCGCTAAATGATGCCCAAGATGCACACTGGGCGTTCCTTGCGTCTTTGGAGGAAAGCGAAGAAGGCGCAGCACTTTTACTTGCGGTAATGGAAGCCACCGAACGTTCGCTGCAAGAAGAACTTGGTGTAATACACCGGGAAATACGCCAATTTGAAGATGCAGAGCGTGCCCGCCGTGCAGCAGAAGAACAACGCCGGCGGCAAGCGGAAGCTGAGGAACGTAATCGCCAAGCCCAGGCGCAAGCGAATGCGAATATCGACCCCAATTTTAGAGGACAATTCGTGTGGCCGCTGCCGGCCCGCTCCCATATATCCAGCTATTTTGGTTCACGCACACACCCTATACGCCGCACTACAGAGCACCACACCGGTATTGATATACCCGCACCGGCAGGCAGCCGGATTAATGCCGCGGCAGATGGCGTTGTACGCTTGGCCGGCTGGCATGGAGGCTTTGGCATTACCGTTATCATAGACCACGGCAATGGTTACAGTACATTGTATGCACATAATTCCCGCAACAGGGTACAGGTTGGACAGACTGTCAGGCAAGGCGATCATATTGCGGATGTGGGTACCACAGGCGTATCCACAGGCAATCACCTCCACTTTGAAATCAGACGCAATGGGGTAGCCGTAGACCCGTTGCCGTTTTTTGGCAGAACCAGAAGCGGATAATTAACATATAAGAAAGCGGCTGCGCCGCATTAAAAACTCTTCCATTTTATAGCAGTTTCCTAGCATATAAAAAAATAACCCTCGTCGGAAAGCATGAGCATTCCGACGAGGGTTATTTTGTAATGGCACAAAAAAGGCTCTCCGATTTCTCGGAAAACCTAGAGGGGGGTTACCCTTGACAGGACTTGAACCTGCACGGTTGCCCACCGGAACCTAAATCCGGCGCGTCTGCCAATTCCGCCACAAGGGTACATAAAATATCCAAAGGGTTAGCCCTGAACACCTTAATTATTATACGACTTTCTGTGAATTTTGTCAAATTGTTTTTTCATCTTAATGGGGTGCTGTCCCTCTCTCACTCCGCAGTGGAGCCGCTCTCTTAGCTCCTTGCCTTTATCCTACTAAACCGCTCCTGTATGCGCTGTTGCCTTGCCTGTGTTTCCGCTTTGTCAAAATGCCATACACCGCCGTAAAGCGCAAGTGTATCTCCAGGACGAATGTTCTCGGGCAATTGGGATTTTGGCAGGTTTTTTGTTTCTAATGTTACAGCATTCTCTAGTACTGCGTCGCTTTCTTCAAAGCGGTCTACAATCCATTTATCGCAGCAAGTCGATACGTTGGCCATCTGTTATCATCCTTATTGTTCCAAGTTGGTCTGTGCGGTATATCAGTATGTTGCGCGCGTTTAGGCGATCCATTACTTCCCTGTGCGGGTGACCATGTGTGTTGTTTGCCCCAAGACTGATTACCGCGGCACGTGGGTTGACAGCATCCAGAAAAGCTTCTGTAGTAGAAGTCCGGCTGCCGTGGTGCCCAACATTTAAAACGCTGGAAGACAAGTTCATGCCGCTGTTTACCAGCCAGTCTTCCAATTCCCGCTCTGCGTCGCCCGTGAATATGAACGAATTTTGCCCATGCTCCAGCCGCAAAACGACAGACGCATTATTCAGGTTGCTTTGCGGCCCTGGGTGCGGGTTTGGCGGGCCAAGCACAAAAAAGTCGATTATCCCTGCTTGTATTCTATCTCCCGGTTCCGGGAAAGTTACAGGAATGTTGTTGTTTTCAATCACTTCCAGAAAACGCTCGAAAGTGGCTGTGTTGTGTGTGACCTCCGGCATTATTACCTGCCCAATGTCAAGCTGCCTAAGCACAGTAATAAGCCCGCCAATATGGTCGCTGTGGGGGTGCGTTGCCACTACATAATCCAGCCGCTGTACACCTGCGCTACGCAAATAGTTTATCACAGCGTTACGCTGGGCATGTTCACCGCCGTCTATCAAAACTGCGTGGTCGCGCGAGCGCACAAGAACGCTGTCGCCTTGCCCAACATCTAAAAATGATACGAGAATTTCGTTTTCCTCAAGGGCAATTGCGCCGGAACCGCCTAGCCGTGTGCCAATATGCGATTGTATATCTTGCCCGAAAAAATAATAAATAAGCGCAAACGCAAGAATAAACAGCATGGAAAAGAAGAAATTCCGTCCTGCCCTGCGGTTCGAGCGCTTTCTCGTTGATTTTCTGCGCACGGCTCTTGTTTTGCGTTTTGCTGCCAAGTTATCACTCCTATGTATGTTGGGCGGTTAAGCAAACCACGGGCGGCAGGTTGCCGCCCCTACAACAGTCGCGTTTTCGTAGTAGGGGCGGCAACCTGCCGCCCGTGGCTTAGATTATGGTTTAGTTTACTAAAATTAAGAATTTACTCCCCGGTACCGTAAAAATATTCTTCTTGTTCCGGGGTTAACGCGTCTAGCTCCAGCCCCATGGCTTTACATTTCATAACCGAAATGTGACGGTCAACTTCTTCGGGAATAAAATACAATTTCGGTTCCAGCTTTTTACCATGCTCGGCAATATATTTACAGCCCATGGCTTGCAATGCGAAACTCATATCCATAATATCCGCCGGGTGGCCGTTACCCGCAACGATATTCACCAGCTTTCCTTCTGCAAGAAGGTTCAATATGCGCCCATCTTTCATATGATACCCGTCTATAAAGTTGCGGCGGGCTTCTACTTTTGTGGACATCGCACGCAGCGCCTTCTCGTTTACTTCTACGTCAAAATGGCCTGCGTTAGCCAAGAATGCATTGTGACGCATCACTTCAAAGTGGCGTTCTGTAATGACGTCGTTGCAGCCGGTCACGGTTACAAAGAACTCACCAATCTTGGCCGCCTCGTCCATTGGCATGACGCGGAAGCCATCCATTACCGCTTCCATCGCGCGCCATGGGTTAATTTCCGTAATAATTACCCTTGCACCAAGGCCTTTTGCACGCATGGCAACGCCCTTACCGCAGAAGCCGTAGCCTGCCACAACAACGTCGCGCCCTGTTAACATCACATTAGTGGTGTACATTATGCTATCCCACACAGATTGCCCTGTACCATGCACATTATCAAATAAATGCTTGCTGTCTGCGTCGTTTACGCGCATCATTGGGAATTTTAGCGAACCCTCTTTTTCGCGCGCTTTTAGGCGGGTGATACCTGTGGTGGTTTCTTCGCATCCACCCAGTAAATTTTCTGCGTATGCTTTACATTCGCCATGCAAAAGCCCCACAAAGTCGCCGCCGTCGTCAATGATTATATGCGGTTTAAATTCAAGCGTTTTTTTCAGATGGCTCCAGTATTCTTCTTCGGTTGCGCCGTGCCAGGCATATACTTTATAGCCTTGGGATGCCAGTGCCGCACAAATATCGTCCTTTGTGCTTAGCGTGTTGGAGCCTGTTATAGCAACGTCTGCCCCACCGGCGGCAAGCACTTGCCCTAAGTATGCCGTTTTTGCCTCTAGGTGGACGCTAATGGCAATACGCATTCCCGCAAAAGGCTTGTCTTTTTTGAATTGTTCTTCGATTTGGCGCAAAACGGGCATGTATGATTTTACCCATTCAATTTTTCTGATACCTTCCGGTGCTAAAGATAGGTCACGTACCAAACTCATGGTTAATTTCCCTTTCCATATTTGTATTACACTTATGCTACAACAAAAAAAGCCCCGCGTCTATACGGGGCCGAAAAAATTATGATTTTTAGTGTCTCATTATCCCAAGCGTTAAAGTAATGTCTACACGCTCGCCGTCACGGAACACTGTAATGGTTACTTCATCGCCCGGGCGATGGTTTAGCAATTCTGCAACAAACGAATCTCTGCCATCGGTACGTATACCGTTAAAATAAATAATCAAATCATTTTCCATAAGTCCGGCATGTTCGGCAGGGCTGTCGGGAACCACATGGCGTATTAACACGCCGGAATAAGGCAGGTTGAATAAATCACGCAAAAACTCCGAAATTTCGTCGTGATGAATACCTATAAATGGCTGACGCACTGCACCTGTCTCTTTTAAATCTTGCAAAATAACCTGTGCATGGTTGATTGGTATAGCATAGCCCATTCCTTCGATGTCTGTACCCATCATTTTTGCGGTTACAACACCAATCACTTCGCCATGGTGGTTAAGAAGCGGGCCGCCGCTGTTGCCGCGGTTTACCGCCGCATCGGTTTGCATTACATCTAAAGTCAGGCGATTTCTCATGTTGTGGTCGCCTACGGTAATGGTAAGGTCTAACGCGCTAACAATTCCCTTGGTTACGGTTTGGCCTTCGCCCATAGCATTGCCAATGGCCAAAACTGTATCACCCATACGCATGATGTCCGAGTCGCCCAGCACGGCAACCGTATATGGAGCCCCTTTTTCTGCAAGGTCTGCCCTGCTTACGGCAATTACCGCAAGATCGGAAGCGGGATGCGTACCCACAACTTGAGCGGTTACGTTTTCGTTGTCATCGAGGGAAATAGTGATTATGCTGGCATTTTCTATGACGTGGTTGTTTGTTGCGATAAAAACAGATTCGTCATCTTGATAAAAGATGAAGCCGGAGCCGGAACCGGGCATATCCATGCCAAACGGGCGGTTTGCACCGGATATTACGCTGATGCTTACAATCGCGTCTTTAATTTGTGGGATTATATCTGCAATACTTGGGTCTTGCGGGTTAATAGGTATTGCAAGGGGGTTAACCCTTACGGATGTAATTTGCGTATCTGCCGGGGCGTCATATGTTGCTGTCTCTTGTACAAAGTTTTGTGCTACAGCATTGCCAACGCCTATGCCAACGCCCAAAGTTGCGCTACCTAAGATTATTAGTAATGCTATTAGGAAGAAATTGCGCCCTTTGTGTTTTTTTAGGGGTGGGTCTAAATCTTCAATAGCTGGTTTTGGTTCCTCAAAAGTTGCGGGTGAGTCTATAATGTTGAAATCGTCCATATCTTACCTCCTAAAAAAGTTGTTTCAACCGGCCGAATTCTTCGACCAGTTGATTTGTGTGAAAAACCAGTTGGTCGAATTCTTATACCAACTGCCTTGTGTGGAAAATCCATAACACAACTAAGTACAATTATAGCGCATACCTTTGAATAAAATATGTACGATTTGTGAATTGTTTGCAACTGTTGCATAAGCATGAAAGATATTCAAACACGACTACGGCATGGTATAATGGTATTACATGCGTAAGAATAAAGAAAGAACATAAAATGGAGGAGCGCTGATGCAAGAAAATAATGAGAACAATCACGGAGCTATACGCCGTTCTCCCATTCTGCCAAATCGCCGTAAGCAACGCAGAAGGTATCGCAAATATTCGGTTAAGAAACTCACTGTTCTTGGTGCAGTTCTATGTATCGCACTCATTCTTTTATTTGGATTTGTTTTTCGCTCTTCCCCACACGAAAACACTTTTGCGGGTTCGTACACAACTGAAATTATACTTCCTGATGAATTGTTGCGGAAATATTTTGCCAATATTGAAAAGGACCAATTCGATAGCATGTACGACATGCTGACCACTATAAGCCAATCAGATATTACAAGAGAAGATTTTATTGAGAGAAACAGAAATATCTATGAGGGGATTGGGGCCAGAAATTTTAGAGTAGAAGTTTTACAAGTATATGGCGTTCCTGAAAGGCCGGGTAGAAAATTTGTAGAATACAGCTTGAGAATGGATACGGTTGCAGGAGAGATAGCCCACGATGGCAGGGCGATTTTCGAGTTAAATTCAGATAACGAATATAGGCTGCAATGGACTTCTAATTTGATTTTTCCGCAGCTCGGTAATAACGACAGAGTAAGGGTAAGTATTTTGCCGGCAGAGCGGGGCCGCATTTTTGACCGGAACGGAGAGATGCTCGCAGGCCCGGGAACTGCTTCGGCAGTTGGTTTTGTACCGGGAAGAATGCGAAGGGAAGAAGTTCCTGTTTCAGTGCTTGACACGCCTATTATAAGTGATACTGGCTATACATACGGCGAAGTTGAACCTGACGATGGTGAATTATACGAAATTGAAGAAAATCTATCAGTAATAGAAACTGAATTTATTTACAACTCGGAAGATATAGCCAGAGTTGCGGAATTGTTAGAAATGACACCTGAAGCTGTTTTCCGAAGGTTAAACGCTTCTTATGTACGGGATGATGTGTTTGTCCAGTTGAGAATCATCTCCAGTGACGCGCAGGAATTGATAAACGAACTACTAACGGTACAAGGCGTTATGATAAGTACCGCTCATGTCAGATATTACTCATTGGGGCGGAGTGCCGCTCATCTGGTAGGATATATACAAAACATTAACGCAGAGGAATTGGAATCGCTCAGAGACTATGGCTACCATATGAATAGTGTAATTGGTCGTGCCGGGCTTGAAAGCATATACGAAAATGTACTCCGTGCCAGAGATGGGCGGGAGATATTTATTATCGATAGTGAAGGAAACAGGATAACCTTGGCACGGCTGTCACCTGCAAACGGCAGAGATATACACTTAACGATTGATGCGAATATCCAAAGGCACCTCTATGAGGTGTTCGCCGACGATATGAGTGCATCCGTTGCCACAAACCCCCTTACAGGCGAAGTGCTTGCGCTTGTTAGCACGCCCTCATATGACCCAAACGATTTTACTCGCGGTATGACTACAAACATATGGACCGCGCTTAACGAAGACGAAAGCCTGCCATTATTTAATCGTTTTAGGGCAACATTTAGCCCCGGTTCAACAATGAAAGCACTCACCGCCGCAATTGGTGTGGACGGAGGATTTTTTCACCCGGAAGAAGATTTTGGACCCAGTGGGCTTCGCTGGCAACAAGATGAAAGTTGGGGAAGATTCTTTATAACAACGGTTCGGGAATATAGCGGCCCCGCCAACCTTAATAATGCTATGGCATGGTCTGACAATATTTACTTTGCAAAAGCAACTTTACGAATTGGTAGGGAAACTTTTGCAACCGGGCTCAGGGGTTTGGGATTCGAAGAGCGAATCCCGTTGGAGTATGGATTGTTTTCCTCCATTATTTCAAGGACAGGAGCGTTTTCGTCAGATATTCAATTGGCAGACAGTGGGTATGGACAAGGCGAAATACTGATGAACATTGTCCATTTGGCAGCAATTTATGGTGCTTTTGTTACAGAGGGTAATATCTTAGGGCCGCGTTTGGTTCTTGAGAATGTCTACCCATCACAGGTATGGATACCCGGGGCGTTTTCGCCTGAAACAGCAAAAATTGTGCTTGAAAGTCTTGTGTTTTCAGTGGATTACGGTACTGGCCGCAATGCAAGAATTCCCGGGGTAACACTTGCCGGTAAAACAGGTACAGCAGAATTAAAAGACGCGCAAGGTGACACAGATGGAAGGGAGCTTGGCTGGTTTGTTTTGCTTACGGCCGATGAAGATGCTGACCACCCTCTCTTAGTCGTTTCAATGGTTGAAGATGTACAAGGGCGTGGCGGCAGCGGTTATGTTGTACCAGGGGTTAGACAAATATTTGAACAAAGATAGCCAATTATGAAGATAAAAAAGATTGTCGCTTTCATAGCCATGCTGTAAGCGTCATTATCATAAAACATGCCGCTAACGACAGAATCAAGGGCTACGTTGCAAACGGTAAAACTATTTTGAAAGCGGTTTTTCTCGCTGGATTTGCACGATACAAGTTTGTAACGGTAGCGAGTGTATTCACGCAAAACACGGATGGGCTTGGGCGGGATAAAACTACCCGGTACCAACCCCAATCGGAACAAGTCGCCAATCCACTTAGAGTCTTTCTTGTCGTCTTTGTTGCCTTTTACAGCTCGAACCCATTTGGGCGAGGCAACCACGACATTGATTTCGTCTTCTAAAAGATTGTAGACGGGAACCCAATGTTTACCCGTGGATTCCATGCAAACGTCACGGCAATCGTTTTCCAACAACCACTGCTTAAACCGCAGAATGTCGTTGTTGAATGTAGAAAATCGTTTTCGGGCGTACTTAGGCGTGATTCCTTTGGTCTTGATGAAGGTGGCGATAATAAATGCTTTGTGAACATCGACACCACAACAGATGGGGTACACAACCTTCATAGCAAAAAACTCCCTTCAAAATGAGTAACAATAAAAATGGTAATAACTCTACATTTTCATCTGCTCCCCATACCTTGATTTATGTGTAGCTCCACATAAACTAATCTTAATTTCAAAATTTTTTCCTCCATTCTGTTCAAGTTGTGTTACAATAGAATTTGATACATAATTGAATTGAGGTGAATTAGTTGGAGTTGATGACCGACATGCGATACTTTTGAGCCTTTGAAAGTTGATATCCTTGAATTGACTCAACGATTGCATCGGCTTTTGGCAACATTCTGCCATGTAGCAGTGACTTAACATGTTCCGGGGCAAAATCGTCTGATGCGATTAAATAGTCCGTGATTTTCGAGGCGGAAACACCAAACATGTCAGAAACGACAGAATCAAGAGCTACATTACAAACAGTCATGCTGTTTTGAAAGCGATTTTTCTCACTGGATTTACACGATATAAATTTGTTCGATAACGGGTGTACTCGCGCAAAACACGTATTGGTTTTGGCGGGATAAAGCTGCCTGGAACTAACCCCAAGCGGAATAAGTCACCAATCCATTTGGAATCTTTTGTGTCATCTTTGTTGCCCTTAACAGCCTTAACCCATTTAGGCGAAGCAACAACGACATTGATTTCGTCCTCAAGGAGATTGTAAACGGGTATCCAATACTTGCCCGTAGACTCCATGCAAACATCTCGGCAGTTGTTCTCTAATAACCACTGTTTGAACCGTAAGATGTCATTGTTAAAGGTCGAAAATCGCTTCTTGGTGTATTGGGGCATTAAGCCCTCGGTTGTAATGATTGTGGCGACAAGAAATGACTTGTGAACATCTATGCCACAACAGATTTGATGTACTACTTTCATTGCACTCCCTCCAGTCTGTGCAGGAAAATTTAGAGGAAGAAGACATTGACTGAACCGCCAGCATTTAACTAAGAGCTAAAGCAATTGTTAGCGTACGGTCTCGAAGAACCTCTTATTTGTGCTTGGACGGCGGTTCTTACACTTGATTTTATACTGTCTTTACCCGAGGGGATCCTACGACTCTCCTTGTCGTGCTTTGTAGTTTATCTTCTGCCCCTTAAACTGTATTTTACAACAGATTAAACAACTTTTGCTAACTTGCTACAGCTATCTCAAACTTGCATTATTATAGGGTTTCAGCGAAGTAAGCACAAGCAATCATAAGTCAATACTGGCAACTCAAAGCAACTATAAAGACCAAGGAAAGACCAAAACTTAGGCGCATTTCTATTAAGAAAAGGCTCTTGTGTAAAATTCACAGGGGCTTTTTTTGTGCCTTTCTATCGTTGAAGTTGTGACGAAATATCAGCCATGAGAGGAAAAAA
>Ga0123355_10000712_pt1 | contig 45162 bp, 37 predicted proteins | sample TergutEmb28metaG_3_FD_89872 | JGI IMG/M metagenome (GOLD analysis project Ga0123355, IMG submission 89872) | Embiratermes neotenicus P1 segment gut microbial communities from Petit-Saut dam, French Guiana - Emb289 P1 | ecosystem: Host-associated > Arthropoda: Insects > Digestive system > Gut ...
CTTGCCACAAACCAAAACGCATGGATTGCCGCTATGGGAGAAATCATCGATGAAGACGCCCGGTATGCAGACCTGGAATGGGTTGCCACCGTCTACGGCGACGACGAATGGCAGGCCAGCACAGACGAGACCTCGAGCCTTCTGACAAGCTTCCCCGATCTTGAGGTTATCGTAGCGCCCACCACAGTCGGTATCCTTGCCGCGGCCCAATACGTTCAGCGGGTAGGCAGCGACGTCAAAGTAGCGGGACTCGGCCTGCCCAGCGAGATGGTGGAAGTTGTGGGCCCCGGCCTGCCAACTCCTTACATGTATCTGTGGAACCCGGTTGAGCTGGGCGAAGTGGCCGCATACGCCCTCTACGCATTCGTAGAAGGCACCACCACAGGCGCCGCCGGGGAGAGTTTCGTATCCCAGGGCGGTGTCACGTTTAACGTCATTCCCGCGGCGCCGGATCTGGGCATTGTCAACACGCAAATCATAGTGGGACTGCCCTTCCGCTTTGACGGTGATAACATCGCAGAGTGGGCGGAAGTATTTTAGTCCGCTATGATTAAGGGATTTAAAATGCAGCTCGATCCGGGGCAGGCGGCGGAGTATGAAAAACGGCACAACGAACTCTGGCCGGAGATGGTGGAGATGATCCATCAGCACGGCGGCAAAAACTACTCCATTTTCCTAGACCCGGACACCAATGTGCTCTTCGGATACATTGAGATTGACGATCCCGTGCGCTGGGCCAAAAGCGCAGACACGGCAATCAATCGCAAGTGGTGGGATTTCATGGCGGATATTATGGAGACAAATCCGGATAACAGTCCCGTCGCCCACGATTTGCAACTACTGTTCCACTTGGATTAAACCAAAGGCCATGGGGCTTACACAGTAAGCGTGAGCCCCATGCCTGTTTTTCCAAGGGCATGATTTGTACAGACAGAAACATGCCCTTGGAAAGACAGGCGAACACAGACAGGAGGCAACGCTATGGATTTATCAGGTATTATCCGCCTATCCAACACCTACGGGGGCGATCCCGAACTGGTATTGGCAGGAGGCGGGAACACATCGGTAAAAGATGCCGAGACGCTCTATATCAAGTGTTCCGGCACCAGCTTAAAGACAATTGATGAAACCGGCTTTGTCCCTGTGGATCGGGCCTTATTAGAGGAAACCCTGGTCAAAGCGTATCCGGCAGACGACGCCGGGCGGGAGGCGGCCTTTTTAAAGGATATGATGGCGGCCAGGACAATTCCCGGCGAGACGAGACGCCCCAGCGTGGAATCTCTGCTGCACCACCTCTTCCCCCAGCGGTATGTGGTACACCTCCACCCGGCGCTGATCAACGGCCTCACCTGCGGCCGGGAGGGACAGCGCCGCACGGAAGAACTCTTTGGAGACAAAGCGGTCTGGATTCCCGTTGTCCGCCCCGGGTTTTTGCTGGGGAAGTGCTGTCATAACCGTATGATAGAACATCAGGAGAAAACGGGAAGAGCGGTTCAGCTGATGCTTTTGGAAAACCACGGGATATTCATCGCCGCCCATACGGAAGAAGAGGTGGCGGCGATCTTGAAAGAGGTTGTGGATACCTTAAAGCATGCGATTACCGTCTATCCCGATCAAAATTTCACAGAGATGATGGCGCCGAATCTGGAGAGAGAAATTCGGGAAAAGACAGGTGCTTCTCATATCCAATTCCGTACATCCCCGCAGATTTTAGCGTTTTTACAGAGCCGGGCGGCGGCACAGGACTTGCTGCTCCCATTTACCCCGGATCAAATTGTCTACTGCGGGGCGGAACCCGCATATGTGACGAACCTCTCCCAAATTGAGCCGGACTCTATAGGCGGCAAGATTTTATTAGTGGAACACCTGGGCATCTTCGCCCTGGGGCAATCGGAAAAAGAGGCGGAGACGGCAATGCTCGTCTTCCTAGATGCGGTGAAGATCGCGATCTACACCAAAAATTTTGGCGGCCCCCAACCCATGACGGAAGATTTGATCCAGTTCATCGTCTCCTGGGAGGCGGAGTCCTATCGGCAAAAAGAGGCGAAAAAATGATCCGAGAAGGAGCGATATAGATGGAGCGCTATAACCAGACGAAGAGGCGGTACGAGGCCATGGAGATCGACGTAGAGGCCGCCTTAGAAAAATTGAGCCAGATTCCCATCAGCATCCACTGCTGGCAGGGGGACGACATCACAGGATTTGAATCCACGGGGGAGGCCTTATCCGGCGGGATACAGGCCACGGGCAATTATCCCGGCAAGGCGAGGAACCCCGCAGAACTCATGGCCGATTTCAAACGGGCCATCTCGTTTATCCCCGGCAAAAAGCGGTTGAGCCTCCACGCCTGCTATGCCCTGTTTGACGGTGAGCGGGCAGATCGGGACGCCCTGCGTCCGGCGCACTTTCAGGGCTGGGTCGATTTCGCCAAGGCGACGGGGATCGGCCTGGATTTTAACCCCACGTTTTTCAGCCACCCAAAGGTCAGAGACGGATTGACCCTGTCCAGCCCCGATGAATCCATCCGCCAGTTTTGGGTGCGCCACGGGGTCGCCAGCCGCCGGATCGCCGCCAGTTTTGCCGCGGCGTTAGGCGGCCACGCCGTCAACAATATCTGGATTCCAGACGGGTTCAAAGACACCCCGGCGGATCGGCTTGGCCCCCGCCTGCGCTTAAAAGAGAGCTTGGATGAAATATTCGCAGAAAAGCTGGACGGTGTCGTGGACTGTGTGGAGAGCAAGGTCTTTGGAATCGGTGTAGAGTCCTACACCGTGGGTTCTAACGAGTTCTATCTGGCCTATGCCGCCCGGAATCCCGGCGTGTACAATCTGCTGGACAACGGACACTATCACCCCACGGAGATGGTCAGCGACAAGCTGTCCAGTCTGCTGGCCTATTTTGACAAGATTCCCCTCCACGTGACCCGGTCTGTCCGCTGGGATTCAGACCACGTGGTGGCGCTGGATGACGAGCTAAAAGAGATCGCAAAGGAGATCGTCCGCCACGACGCCACAGACCGGGTGCTCATCGGCTTAGATTTCTTTGACGCCTCCATCAATCGCATCGCCGCCTGGGTCATCGGTACGCGAAACGTGCAAAAGGCGCTCTTATACGCCTTTTTACAGCCCCACACCGAGATGAGAGATCTGCAAGACCGGGGCGATTTCACCAGGCTCCTCATGCTCCAGGAGGAGATCAAATCCATGCCTTTTGGCGACATCTGGGACTATTATTGCGAGACCCAGGGCGTCCCCGGCGGATCGGAGTGGTACGACGGGGTCATGGCCTATGAGAGAGATGTGCTTTTAAAGCGCGGTTAAGCATTACTGTGTTTCCCCCGCCTTCGGCGGGGGAAACACGAAGTGATATCTGAGGTGTGAGGCCATACAAGCAAAACGAGGAGGGCCATTATGGACATATTTGGACGGGAATACGCCCGAGAAGACCTGTTGCGGCGCTGTAACCCCAGCGCCCTCTACGGGGCGAGGCGGGTGGAGTTGTCCGACGGACGGGGCAGAGGGCGGCGGCTCATAGAGGTGAAGACAGCGGCCGGGCTTCGGGCGTCTTTTTCGGAAGACAACTGCCTGGATATTCTGGATATGGAGTACAAAGGCATCAACTTGGCGTTTTTGAGCAAAAACGCCGTGGTCGCCACGCCTATGGCCAACCCGGAGACGGACAGTTTTACAAAGTATTGGGCCGGGGGCTTTTTATCCACCTGCGGCCTGCGAAACACGGGGCCGGCCTGTGAGGTGGACGGCGAGTTCTTTCCCCTCCACGGCCACATTGGCTTAATGCCCGCAGAACACGTCAATGTCACTGCAGATGAAGATGAGATCGCCATAACGGGCAAGATCCGGGAATCCGCCCTGTTCGGCCACTGTCTGGAGATGGAACGCAGAATCACCATTCCCGCCGACGGCGCAGAGATCACAGTACATGACACCGTGCACAACCTGACCTCCGAGGCGGAGGCTGTATTCTTCCTGTATCACATCAACTTTGGATTCCCGTTTCTCAGTGAAGATATTGTCCTCACATTCCCGGCGGGGGAGGTGCGGGGGCGCACGGCGCTGGCGCAAGAAAAAATCCCCCACCGGGCGAAAATCACCCCGCCGGTGGACGGGGTGCCGGAAGTGGTATATTTCTACTCCCCCGAGGAGAGAGACGCAACGGTGGGCCTGTCTAACGAGGGGCTTGGTCTAAAGGCGACTGTACAGTACGACAGTACAAGCCTGCCCGTTTTGACCCAGTGGAAATCCATGGGGTCGGGGGATTACGCCCTGGGCATTGAGCCGGGTACGAGTTTTATCCGGGGCCGGAAAGAAGAGCTGGAAAACGGCTATGATATCCAAGTTCCGGCATTCGGAAGCTTAGAATTTAAAGTTAAGATTGCACTGGAAGAGATCGTATAAATCTTGCAAGGGAGGGGCATCCATGTCAGGTGCAAATATGCAAAAAATAATCACCGCCCTGGAGCGGTCAGATGGGAAAATCGTCATGTTCGCAGACGGGTTTGTAGACGAGGTGTGGGAGATCATCAACTCCAGAACGAGTTTGAGCCAGTTCACGATTTACCAGCAAATGAACCAGTTTGCCCAGCGCATCTCAAACAGCGGAACGGGGGGCGTGGGGCTTGAGTTGGTTCAAAAGCGCCGCGCTTTCGGCGGGTTCACCGCCAATATCGGCTACGCCGCCGCACGTCTCGGTGTAGACGCGGCGCTGGTGGGCGTATACGGCAAAGAAGCCCTGGATCCGGTGTTTGAAGAAGTTGGGGCGCTCTGCCGCGTACACTCCCTGGACGACCCCGCAGTGACCCACGTATTTGAGTTCGACGACGGCAAAATATTGATGACCCACATGGAGACGGTCCTGGATATCAGCTGGCAGCGGATAGTCGGTACGTTGGGAATGGAGACAATCGTCTCCCTGCTGACAGAGGCGGACATTATCGGCGTGGGATACTGGTCCCTGCTCCCCGCATTTGACGAGATTTTAGACGGGGTCTGCGCCAATATGCCCGCAGACGGCAAAACCCGCCGGTTCTTCTTCGACTTTGCGGATTTCAGAAAGAAAGACCAGGCCTCACTGGAGCACACGCTGGAAAAACTCAGAACATTAAATGGGAAATTCCCCATGACCCTGAGCGTCAACGAGCACGAGGCGGCGACGCTGTTTGCCATGTATAACGAGACCATGGACGATACGGGCCGCTCCGTCCGGGAGAAGACGGAAGCTGTCCGTCAACAAATCGGACTGGACGAACTTGTCATCCACACCCCTCATTACGCAGTTGCGGCCGCATCGGGGGAGGCGCCGGCCTATGCCCTATGCGCCTTTTGCGAAAAGCCCGTCAGAAGCGCCGGGGCGGGGGATACCTTCAACGGCGGCTATATGGCGGCAAGTTTAGCCGGCCTCGACCTCACCGAGCGCCTCCACGTGGCAAACGCCGCCGTGGGATATTTCCTGCGAAACGCCATTTTCCCGGATCAAAAAGAGCTGGCCCGGCAGATGAATATATAGGCAGTGGCCAAATATAAATCAGCACAGGCGATAAAAAATTCCGGCACGATGAAACCGTGCCGGAATTTCATGTTTGTCAGCTGCTATTCAGCGGATTCCCACAGATAGCTTGTGAGATCGGCAAAGCCTCTATAGGGGAGATAGGGCAATTCATGTGTCCGGCAGTATTCCGCCAGGGCATAGCCCTCTTTTGCGAAGAGGACATCGGCCGCTTGCGCGGCGCACCGGTCTGTCATGCCGTCGCCGATGAACAGGATTTTTTGATTGGTCTGGCGGCGGATTGCCTCAATACAAACTTTCTTACAGTTGCCGCAGGGCCCGATGGACTCTGTACAGACAGCGCTGTTCGTGGCGCCGGATGGGGTCAGATACCCGTCTTCCTCCAGTAGATCGTTTGCAAAAACCTGTATGTCCCTCGCCCTCTCCGGGCCCAGGATGCGCAGGATCCCCTGGCGGTACCCGCCGCTGACGATGAAGAGGGGGGCGTTGCGTATCCGCAGATGCCGCAGGAACCCGTCAAACCCGGGGTCAATTTGGATGTGGGCGTCAAGAAAATCAAAATATGCTTGGAATCCCAACCGCAGGGCTTGGAAATGCCGGCGGTTCGTCTCTCTGCCGCTGACGATCCCGGCGCAGTAATCCGCTTCAATGTTCAAGTTCTCCCCATTGCCGTGGGAGAGGAACAACAGATCGTTGGAATCTTCCGTGGTAATGGTTCCGTCAAAATCTGCGACAATGGCGTATTCTTCTGTGTGTAATCGTTTCATTATATCTTATACTCGTGAATGTGGATGATGCCGGTCATAACGGCACCCAGCATGGTCTCTCGGTGGTTGAGTTGGGAGAAGAGGAGCTCCGGGGCGAAGGGGACATGATTGCTCAGCATTTTTTTCCATTGATCGATAAACAGCTTGCCCAGATTGGCGCCCAGCCCCCCCGCTATGATAATGACCTCCGGGTTGAGGAGGGCGGACATATTCACCAGTGCCATGCCGAAATTTAAGGCGATTTCGTCGATGACCAGCTTTGCGTATGTGCTCCCGCCGTTTTTATACCCCTTGATCAACTTGATGATTTCCTCGTCGAAATTTCCGGAATTCAGCTGTTTGTTGAGTTTGCTCCTGGAGAGCGCCTCTTCCAAGGAGCCCACTTCGTCGTATTTTTTGTCGATATTTGCCGGGTCGGTTATCATGAAGCCGATTTCTCCCGCCGCACCGTTGGCGCCTTTACACGGCTTTCCGTCCACGATCAGGGCGGAGCCGAGGCCCACCCCGTAAGCGATATAAATAATATCCTTATGGTTTACCCCGGCGCCCTTCCACTGTTCTCCGATTACGCCGAGATTCACGCAGTTCTCCAGCAGGACATCGGCCTCAAAGGCGTCTTGCAGGGTTTCGATCATGTCCTTTTCCAGATATTTTTCAGTAAAAGGCGCAAGAAAGCTCTGGCCGTCCTTGATAATGCCCGGGATGCCGATGACAATACACAGAATATCGTCCTTGGTTTTACTTGTTTTTTTCAATAATTCGTTGACCTGATCGTGGAGCAGTTGGATGCTCTGTTTTCCGTCGCCGGAGAAATCGGCGCTGTTGAGTATCTCTGTACTGGCGACTTCGTTGCCCAGGAGATCTGCCAGCATCATCCGGATCCGGAAACGGCCTAAATCAATGCCTATGATATAGCCCCGCTCCGCATTGAAAGCGAGCATGGTGGATTTCCGCCCGAGAGAATTGTCTCCGGCCCCTACCTCCATAATGTAGCTTGACTCCAGCAGTCCCTTTGCGTTAGAGGAGATGGCGGGAAAACTCATGTTCAAATGCCTTGACAGATCGGCGCGGGACATGCTCCCGTTAAACCGCAAGGCGTCTAAGATCAATCGTTTATTATATTCCGCAATGGTCTCTGTGGATCTGATTTTCTGCACGCTATATAACCTCGTTTTTAAATAATCTTAAATTTGATATCTAGGGTTGAAATACGACTGTTAAATTATACTGTACTCCCTACCTTTTTGTCAAACACGGCGGCCTGAAATGCGCACCTTTTATCCGGGCGGGGAATAGGATAACAGAAACTGGCCCAATATGGAGGAAACGTACATGGATTTACAGGTTTTCGCGGAGCAATACCCCCAAATGCACCGGGAGATGGTAAAAGGGGTCCGGGCATTTATTGAGCGGCACCAGATCAGCCCGGAACTCCCGCTGATGGAGTGGGATCACATGGTGGACTTGATTTTTGAGGAACTCCCCCAAGAGGTGCTGGCCGAATACGCGGCGGAGCCCGCCGTAGAGGTGATGGGCCCCGGGCGGGGACACGGGCATCGCCCTGGACACGGCCCCGGCCGCCCTGGATTCAGACCGGGCCGCCCCGGCGGCGGTGCGCTGCGGGATATTTTGCGGCTGTTGTTTTTGCGGGAGTTGTTGGGATAGGGCGCGCAGGGCGTCGCACCTTACGAAATTTGTGTAGTTATTTGTTGAATGATCACCTTTAGAACCTGGTATGCCAAATTATTGTTGTAAAATAAGTAAGAATAAATGCTGGAAACAACAATAATTAAGGAGTGTATTCTATGGGAAGCATATTAGAGGAGTTCTTTTCCGGTAAAATTTCCCCGGAAGCCCAGCTTTTCAGCCATAATTCGGCATATGGACGGGCGATGGACACTGTTGCCCGTACGGAGGATGCGTTACTTGCCAAATTAAACAGCGAGGAAAAACTCCTGCTCGACAAGTACACAGACGCACATATGAAATTCAATCAAATCACCGCCGTAGACGGTCAAATCTACGGCTATAAGCTGGGCGTATTGATGGCCGCTGAGGTTTTCCTGAACGGATTGTAGGGTGCGATGCCCTCGTCCCGTCGCGCCCTTGACCTTAAAGCTCCTTTCCCAAAGGAGCCACCCCGGTATTCCTTCCGCCGCTCCAATCGGCCTGGGGCTTCGCCTTGCCCTCTTGGGGCGTCAGTTATGTCGGCGTAGCCGACTGAGGATTGCCCTTGCCCTGCAGCGCCATAGGTATTTTCTCAATACACTATACTTTCAGCCTACACACAGAAAAGAGAGGGCCCGCACACCTGTGCGGGCCCTCTTTAGATCGTATATTGCCGTTCTTATTCAGCCATGAGCTTGTCGAACATTTCTTTCTGGGCCACCAGGTTTGCGTATTTCTCCTTGGCCTGTTGCTCCGCCAGATTGAAGAGCTGATTCGCCCGGTCGGCGTCACGGAGTTGCAGGGAGGTGTAGCGGACTTCTTTCTTGATGAAGTCTTGATAGTTGGCCGAGGGGGCCTTGCTGTCCAGAGACAGCGGGTTCTTGCCCTGCTCTTTTAGCGCCGGGTTGAAGCGGAACATGTGCCAGTACCCGGCGGCCACAGCTTCTTTGGTGGTCTTGATGGTCTCGCCCATGCCGTCTTTGTTGCCGTGGGCAATACAGGGGGCGTAGGCGATGACGATGGAGGGGCCGTCAAATGCTTCCGCTTCCAGGATGGCCTTGAGGGTCTGGTTGTAGTCGGCGCCGAGGGCCACCTGGGCCACGTAGACGTAGCCGTAGGCCATGGCGATCTGTGCCAGATCCTTCTTCTTGATGGGCTTGCCCGCCGCCGCGAACTGGGCCACCTGACCCACCTGGCTGGCCTTGGAGGCCTGGCCGCCGGTGTTGGAGTAGACCTCCGTGTCGAAGACCAGGATGTTCACATTGTCGCCTGCGGCGATAACGTGATCCAGGCCGCCGTAGCCGATGTCATAGGCCCAGCCGTCGCCGCCGAACATCCAGACCGAGGGTTTCGTAAACTGATTGGAGAGGTCGAGGAGGCGCTGTAAGGTGTTGCATTTGGCGCCGCCTTTTAGGGCCTCTGTGAGAGCGGCTTCCAACACTTCGCCTGCGGCCTGGGAGGCCTTGCCGTCGTCATAGACATCGAGCCAGGCCTGGGCGGCTTTTGTGGCCCTGGTGTCCACGTTATCTGCGATGGCCTGTTCGGCCAGCATCTTGGCCTGCTCTCTCTGTTGTTTCGTCCCGTAGTAGATGCCGAGACCGGCCTCTGCGGTGTCCTCGAAGAGGGAGTTGAGCCATGCGGGGCCGCGGCCCTTGCTGTCCACCGTATACGGTGTGCTGGGATAGCTGCCGCCCCAGATAGAGGAACAGCCGGTGGAGTTGACGATATACATCCGGTCGCCGAAGAGCTGGGTGACAAGCTTGGCATAGGGGGTCTCACCGCAGCCGGCGCAGGCGCCGGAGAACTCCAGAAGGGGCTTTAAGAACTGGGATCCTTTGACTGTGGTCGTGGCAAAGGGCAACTCTTTTTCAGAGACCTTCTCGTTACAGTAGTCAAAGGCTGCCTGCTCTTCCAAACGGGTTTCCAGAGGCTCCATGACCAGGGCTTTTTTCTTGGCCGGGCAGACGTTGGCGCAGGAGTCACAGCCGTAGCAGTCCATGACGGAGGAGACGACGGTGTATTTGAGATCTTCCACGCCTTTGCCGGTCATGGGTACGGTCTTGAGACTTGCGGGGGCGGCTTTCACCTCGGCGTCTGTCAGGGCATAGGGCCGGATGACGGCGTGGGGACAGACGTAGACGCACTGGTTACACTGGATGCAGTTCTCCGGAAGCCAGACAGGTACGTTTACGGCGATGCAGCGCTTCTCGTAGGCGGCAGAGCCCTGGGGCATGGTGGCGTATTTCTCTTTGACAAAGGTGGAGACGGGTAGGCTGTCTCCCTTGATGGCACTGATGGGCCGCAGGACGTTCTCCACAAATTCCACCAGCTCTTCCCGGTCGCCTTCAGCGGGTTTTCTGGGGGCGTCGGGCTCCGGATTGGACCAGCTTGCGGGGACATCCAGTTTGATGACGTTTTCGTCTTTGATCCCGGCATCTACGGCGGCGTAGTTCATTTTTACAATGTTTTCGCCCCGGCGGCCATAGGTGTACTCGATGGCGTCTTTCATATACTTGACGGCGTCATCCAGAGGGATGATGCCGGTCAGTTTAAAGAAAGCGGCCTGGAGGATGGTGTTGGTGCGGCGGCCCAGACCCAGGTCCCGGGCGATGTGGACGGCGTCACAGGTATAGACGCTGATGTTGTTATCGGCGATGTGCTTTTTGGACGCGGCGGGGAGGTGTTTGCCCAGTTCTTCCACGTCCCAGTCGCAGTTGATGAGGAATGTGCCGTTGGGCTTGATGTCTTTGGCGATATCGTACCGCTCAATATAAGAGGGGACGTGGCAACCGACGAAATCCGCGTTGGAGACGAAGTAGGTGCTCCGGATTTTGCTGTCGCCGAACCGGACATGGCTCTGGGTGACGCCGCCGGACTTCTTAGAGTCGTATTGGAAGTAGGCCTGAATTTGCTTCCCGGCCAGTTCGCCGATAATATCCACGGAGTTCTTGTTGGCGCCCACGGTGCCGTCGCCGCCGATGCCCCAGAACTTACAGGAGACGATATCTGCGCAAGTGGTGTCCGGCAGTTCGTCCATGGGCAGGGACAAGTTGGTCACATCGTCCACAATGCCCACGGTGAAGCCGTTTTTCGGCGCCTTCTGCTGGAGGTTGCGGTATACGGCCACAATACAGCCGGGGACCGTGTCCTTGGAGGACAGGCCATAACGGCCGCCCACCACGGTGACGTTTTCAAACTTGGAACCCTTCAGGGCGGAGATCACGTCGAGATACAGGGGCTCGCCCAAAGCGCCCGGCTCTTTGGTGCGGTCGAGAACGCCGATTTTTTGGACGCTTGCGGGGATGACGTCCAGCAGGTGCTTGATGCTGAACGGTCTGTAGAGACGGACCTTGATGAGGCCGACTTTTTCGCCCTTGGCGTTTAAATAGTCCACAACTTCTTCCGCGGTTTCGCAGACGGAGCCCATTGCCACGATGACTTCGGTGGCATCCGGTGCGCCGTAGTAGTTAAACAGCTTATAGTCTGTTCCGGCCCGCTCGTTGACCATGTCCATGTATTTCTCAACAATGGCGGGGAAATCCAGATACGTGTTATTAGAGGCTTCTCTGTGCTGGAAGAAGGTGTCCGGGTTTTCTGCGGCACCTTTGAGAACCGGGTGGTTGGGATTGTTGGCCGTCTGCCGGAAACGGCGGACAGCGTCCCAATCCAGCATTTCAGCGAAGTCTTCGTCGTCCCAGGCCCAGACTCTCTGGATTTCGTGAGAGGTGCGGAAGCCGTCGAAGAAGTTGAGGACGGGTACCCGTCCGGGGATGGTGGCCAAGTGGGCTACGGTGCCCAAATCCATGACTTCCTGGGGAGATGAATTGGCCAGCATGGCGTAGCCGGTGGAGCGGCAGGACATGACATCGGAGTGGTCGCCGAAGATAGAGAGGGCGTGGGTGGCGACGGTCCGCGCGGATACGTGCAGGACATTGGGGGTCAACTCCCCGGCGATCTTGAACATGTTGGGGATCATCAGCAAAAGCCCCTGAGACGCGGTGTAGGTGCTGGTCAGGGTGCCCGCGGTGATGGCGCCGTGGACCGTACCGGCGGCACCGGCCTCGGATTGCATTTCCACCACTTTTACAGTTTGGCCGAACAGGTTTTTCCGGCCGTCAGCGGCCCATTTGTCCACGTACTCCGCCATATTGGATGACGGGGTAATGGGGTAGATGCCGGCCACATCGGTGAAGGCGTAGGATACGTGGGCCGCCGCGGTGTTGCCGTCCATTGACATGAGTTTTCTTGCCATAAATTATTCTTCCTCCTTAAAAATTTTCATTTGTACCCCGGCAGGGGTGCGGAGGTGTATCCAGCCGGGTAATATGTCCCTGATTGTCGTGCCAATCCTATTATAATACACAACCCGTTGCCCGGTCAACACAATGGTTTCATGCATATTGCCAAACAGTTCTCTATTATGAGGGATTCGTCTCACATTCTGGTGTGAAAGCGCTCACAATATCCGCTTTCCCGGGCAGTACAAGTTCTCTGCGCTGGATTTTCTGTAATCAATACTTTTGTCCACGGCCCTCAATATTATACGTTGACATTTGCATAAGTTTATATTAAACTGTCATAGCGCTTGTTAAAAAAAATACTTATAGGAGGTCAAAGATGGCAAATGTTGTAGAAATTCGCTGGCACGCCAGAGGCGGACAAGGTGCTAAAACTGCGTCCGAATTGCTTGCCGACGCAGCGTTTAATACCGGTAAATACGTCCAGGGCTTTCCGGAGTACGGTCCGGAGCGTATGGGTGCACCTATCACGGCGTACAATAGGATTGCTGATGCAAAAATTAGGGTACATAGCAATATTTACGAGCCTGATTTTGCAGTAGTGCTTGACGAGACGCTGATTGAGGCTGTGGATTGCACCGCAGGATTGAAAGAAAGCGGTGCGATCGTTGTAAACACATCGAAAACACCGGATGAAATCAGGGCAGGTTTGGACGGATATAAGGGCAAGGTGTGCACCATTGACGCAAGGACCATATCGGAAGAGTGCCTAGGCAGATATTTCCCCAATACGCCCATGCTTGCGGCGATTGTAAAAGTGTCCGGCGTTGTGGACGAAGAAACGTTCATAAAAGATATGGAAACATCGTTAAAACACAAATTTGAGGACAAACCCCATGTGATCGAAGGCAATATGAATGCGGTTAAGCGTGCAAAAGCGGAGGTGAAGGGGCTATGAATGCAGGCAAAGGCGTAAAGCTGGAATCTTGGAAAAACATGACCCACGGTGCCCATGTTTTTGAAGCCGGCAATGCTGTAGACTTCAAAACCGGAGACTGGAGAAGCGAAAAGCCAGTTTTCATCGCGGAAAAATGCAAGCAATGCCTTCTTTGTTTCCCTGTTTGCCCGGATTCTGCGATCATTTTAGACGATGCGGGCCTGATGCAAGGATTTGATTTTGATTTTTGCAAAGGCTGTCTGTGTTGTAAAGTAGTATGTCCGTTTAAGGCGATAGAGAAGGAGGACGTGTAAATGGCTATAAGAGCGAAACTAAGCGGCAATGAAGCTGTTTCCGTCGCGATGAAACAGATTAACCCCGACGTTGTTGCGGCGTATCCCATAACACCCTCAACGGAAGTTCCGCAGTATTTTTCTACCTATGTGGCAAATGGCGAGGTTGATACAGAGTTTGTTCCCGTCGAATCGGAGCACAGCGCGATGAGTGCCTGTATCGGGGCACAGGCGGCAGGCGGCCGCTCTATGACAGCCACCAGCGCACAGGGTCTGGCCCTCATGTGGGAGATGCTGTACATCGCGTCGGCCTACAGGCTTCCCATAACCCTTGCGCTTATCAACCGTGCCCTATCCGGGCCGATCAACATTCACTGTGACCACTCTGACTCCATGGGCGCCCGGGATTCCGGTTGGATTCAAATCTACAGCGAAGATGCCCAAGAAGCCTATGACAACTTCCTGCAAGCCGTTAGAATTGGCGAGCACCCCGATGTTATGCTGCCTGTTATGGACTGTTTTGACGGGTTCATCACTTCCCATAAAGTGGAAAATCTTGAACTTTTGGAAGATGGAGAAGTGAAAAAGTTTATCGGCAAATATAACCCGCCATATCACTTGATGGACAAAGACAAGCCCATGTCCATGGGCCCCCTTTCTCTGCCGTTTTATTATTTCGAACAAAAGCGTCAGCAGGCAGAAGCCATGCGGACAGCGATCAAGCCCATATTGGAAGTTGCGGCGGAATTTGAAAAGCTCACGGGCCGCAAATACGGTTTGTTTGAAGCGTACAGAATGGACGACGCCGAAGTCGCCATTGTTGTCTTAAACTCTACGGCAGGCACCGCAAAAGATGTCGTTGACGAGCTCAGGGAGAAAGGCGTGAAGGCGGGACTGATTAAAATCCGCGTCTACAGACCGTTCCCGGTAGAGCAAATTACGAAAGCGTTGTCCAAGTGCAAGGCAGTTGCGGTTTTGGACAGAGCAGACTCTTGCAACGCTGCCGGCGGACCGGTATTTACAGACATCACTTCTGCCATGTTCGGACGCGTTGACGGCGTAAAAGTAATCAACTACATCTATGGTCTCGGCGGACGCGATGTCACAACTGGCAACATCAAAGAAGCGTATGAGACCCTGCAAGAAATCGCAAAAACCGGAAAAGTTAAAGAAGTTTACAACTATCTCGGCGTAAGGGAGGTTTAGTGATGGCTTATAATTTAAAAGAATGGGCCAAACGGCCCGAGCGTTTTACCGGCGGACACAGATTGTGCGCCGGGTGTGGAGCGTCTCCTGTTATGCGTACATTGCTGCGCGCGCTGAAACCTGAGGATCATGCCGTTGTCTCCGCCGCCACCAGCTGCGTTGAGGTCTCCAGCTTTTTGTATCCTTATACGGCGTGGGAAGATTCTTTCATACACAGTGCGTTTGAAAACGTTGCGGCCACCATTTCCGGCGCACAGGCCGCATATGAGGCGAAAAAGCGCAAAGGCGAGGATGTCCCCGAAACCAAGTTTATTGCCGTAGCCGGTGACGGCGGCACATACGATATTGGTCTGCAGGCACTTTCCGGCGCTATGGAGCGGGGCCACGATATGGTATATGTCTGCTACGACAACGGCGCCTACATGAACACAGGTATACAGCGCTCCAGCTCTACCCCGTCCTATGCGGCGACGTCAACAACGCCTGCGGGATCTGTCATACCGGGTAAAGTACAGCCCAAAAAAGACCTTACCCTGATTATTATGGGTCACAATATCCCGTATGTGGCGCAAACCTTGCCCCTTAAAAACTTCAAGGACATGAGTGAAAAATGCGAAAAAGCCCTCTACACAAAAGGCGCCGCATTCCTCAATATTCTCGCGCCATGTCCCCGCGGCTGGAGATACGAAACCCAAAGGCTTATGGAAATGTGCGAACTGGCAGTCGAAACTTGCATTTGGCCGATGTTTGAAATCGTGGAGGGCGATCTCTCCCTTTCATACATCCCGAAAAAGAAGTTGCCGGTTGAAGTTTATCTAAAAGAACAAGGTCGCTTCAGCCACATGTTTGCAAAAGGCAACGAGCACTTGATTGAAGAATATCAAGCGCAAGTGGATAAGAACTGGAACTTGCTGTTGAACTTGAACGAAATGAGATAATGGAAAACGCCAGAGCGTGAATGCTCTGGCGTCAGTCCGAAGGCAAAGCCCGCTATATGCGGGCTTTGTTTTTGCGTTTTGGTCTACATGTCTGCGAAATCTGCGAACTCGTCTTTTTTGAAGCTGGCAGCCTTATTGCAGCAATACTCTTTGCACTGGTTGAATAGCTTCATAAGTTCCTCTTGGAAGACGACTACAGCACAGATTGCGGCGGCTACAAGAACGACTGCGCCCGCCAGGGTAATGATTAATTTGACACTCTTCATCGGTAAAACCTCCTACTGTGAAAAATTCGTACAAAAACATTGTACATTATTTGACAAGCAAATACAAGGTATATTTCTTCATTTTTTGCAGGAAAGTTTTCGTGGCGGATAAAATTCGCGAATTGGCTTGTGATTTTGGACATATTGTACTATAATAACCTGTAGCTTACGTAAGACAGGAGTGATTGAAGACAATGGTAAATCGAAAAGCTGATCGCGGAGATATTGTGATTACCAATGAGGTGATTACAACTTTGGCGGGTGCCGCAGCCACCAATTGTTTTGGGGTAAAGGGAATGGCCAAGCGCGGCGTATCCGACGGATTGGTCCATCTGCTCAAGAGAGAGGCCATGGGAAAAGGGGTTCTCGTGACCATTGATCCGGAGGGGGCCATTTCCATTGAACTGCACATTATTGTAGACTACGGGGTCAACATTGCGGCCCTCACCCCCAGTATCATTGACCGGGTGCGCTATGACGTAGGGAGTGCTACGGGGCTTTCCGTGAAGAGCGTGGACGTCTTTGTAGACGCTGTACGGGTGGACTAAGTGCCCTGGGGGCAATAGAAAAATGACAGCAGGCGGGGCGATCATAATCGTGCCGCTCTGATGGAGGGATTGCTAACGTGAGAACAAGCTTAAACGGACGAGATTATTGTGCCATGATCGGCGGGGCTTCTGCGGCAGTTGCGGCGGAAAAGCAGATGCTCAATGATTTGAATGTTTTTCCCGTCCCCGACGGGGATACGGGTACCAATATGAATCTGACCATGGCCGCCGGGGCCGCAGAGCTGAAAAAGAAGAGTCCCAGTGCCGTGGGCAAGGCGGCGGAGGTGGCGTCCAGCGCCCTCTTGCGCGGTGCCCGGGGGAACTCCGGCGTCATTTTGTCTCTTCTATTCCGGGGGATTTCCAAAGGCCTCAAGGAGAAAGACGTGGCCACCTCCACAGACTTTGCCAAGGCCATGGTAGAGGGCGTAGATGCGGCGTATAAGGCCGTCATGAAGCCCGCCGAGGGGACCATGCTGACCGTCTCCCGGGTGGCCAGTGCCGCCGCTGTGGAATTCGCCGCCCAAGAAGAGGACGTAGAGCTGACACTGGAGCACGCCATCAAAGTGGGATATGAGGCCCTGGCGGAGACCGTCAACCAAAATCCGGTGCTCAAGAAGGCCGGCGTTGTCGACTCCGGCGGCAAGGGATATCTGATTATTTTGGAAGGGATGCTCCGCGCCCTCCGGGGCGAGGTAATTGAGACAGCAGCCCAAGAGGAGCTCCGGGACAAGGCGGACTTTTCTGCCTTTGCAACCGAGGAGATCACATTCCTGTACTGCACCGAGTTTATCATCGAACGGGTGAATCAAAAGGACCCCAGCGGATTGCGGGGCTTTTTGGACGCCATCGGCGACAGCTTAGTGGTGGTAGACGACGAGGAGATCATCAAAGTCCATATCCACACCGACGAGCCGGGCCGGGCCTTAACGGAGGCATTGACCTACGGCAGTTTATTGACGATTAAGATTGAAAACATGCAGGAACAGCACAGCGAAACGGCCCAGGCACAGGCGGAGAGCGCCGCTGTCGCCGAGGCAGAAGAAAAGCCGCAGGCGGCGGCGCCGGAGAAAGAACTGGGTGTGGTCGTGGTCTCTGCGGGGGAGGGCATGGCGGCGATATTTGCCGATCTAGGTGCCGACGGGATCATCACCGGGGGACAGACCATGAATCCGTCCACGGACGATATTGTCCGGGCCATTGATCAAGTGCCCGCCCAGGTCGTGTATGTTTTGCCCAACAATAAGAATATTATCCTGGCGGCCCAGCAGGCCGTACCCCTCAGTCAGAAGAAAGTGGTCATTATCCCCACCAAGACGGTACCCCAAGGGGTCTCCGCCCTGCTGAACATGGACCCTGATCTGGGCGAGGCGGAGAACACGGCGGCCATGGAGGCGGCGATTGCCCGGGTAAAGACAGTGCAGATCACCTACGCCTCCCGTGACTCCGACTTTGACGGACAGACCATCCGGGCAGGACAGTATCTGGCCCTATTGGAGAGCAAACTTCTGGGGAGTGACGACAGCTTTGAACGCCTCTTGGAGAAAGTCTTAGAAACCGTATCCGCAGATACGCCGGAGTTCGTCACTGTCTTCTACGGAGAAACTGTGGAAGAGGCGGCGGCCGAAAAATGTGTTGGCGCCATCTCAGAAAAATTCCCCAATGCGGAGGCCACGGCCGTCTACGGCGGCCAGCCGGTGTATTACTACATGATTTCCTTTGAATAGGGCCCCTATAAGGCCGCTACAAACGGCCTATGACGCCCCTATAAAGACCTATTATTTGCTATAAACGGGCGCGCATTGCGCGCCCGTTTTCATCTCACGGGAGGACGGCATATGAAACGGATTCCGGTTGAACAAGCCATCGGAGAAATCCTCTGCCACGATATGACCGCCATCGGAGATGACGGAAAAGCAGTGGCCTTTCGACGGGGACACGTGATCCGCAGAGAGGATATCCCACAGCTCTTATTGATGGGCAAAGCCCATATTTTCGTATGGGATCCGGCTGTGGACGAAGTCCACGAGGACGACGCGGGACTTGCGGGCGCCAAAGCCCTCTCAGGGCCTGGGATCCAGTTTTCCGGGCCGTCAGAGGGAAAGTTTACCCTCACGGCGGAATGGGGTGGATTGTTTACTGTAAACCGGGCGGCCCTGCGGGCACTCAACGCCGTGCCGGACTACACGGCGGCGACGATTCCGGGAGATACGCCCGTCCGGACGGGAGATCGCCTGGCAGGGGTGCGGATTATACCCCTGGTCACCCACCGGGCCAATGTGGACCAAGTGGAGGCCCTGGAAAACGCCCACGGCGGGATACTCTCTGTACGGCCCTTTCGGCCTCTCCGTGTGGGGGTTGTGATCACTGGAGGCGAGGTGTTTTCCGGTGCGGTTGCGGATCGGTTTGAGCCGGTTTTACGGAAAAAGACGGCCCAATTCGGCGGTAAAGTGCTGGATGTAACATTTTGTCCCGATGATTTGGCAGAGATCGGTCAGGCGGCTATTGGATTTTTGGATCAGGGCGCAGAACTGATCTTCTTTGCCGGCGGGATGAGTGTAGACCCGGACGATTTGACGCCTATGGCCATCCGGCAGACCGGGGCGGATGTGATCGTCCAGGGGGTGCCGATGCAACCGGGAAATATGCTCATGTTGGCGTATTTGGGAGATGCGGTTTTGATCGGTGTGCCGGGAGCCGCCATGCACCATACAATCACGGCATTAGATGTGATCTTGCCGCGGATTTTTGCGGGGGATTGGCTCACGGGGGCGGACTTTGCCCATCTGGGCGAGGGGGGGCTCTGTCTCGGCTGTGAGACGTGTGCCTATCCTGTCTGTTATTTTGGGAGAGGCTCTCACGGCTGATTGGATTGGTTGAAATAGTTGTATCAGAATTGAGGAGGTTTGTGGTATGAAACTGACAGACTTGAATAACTCCAAGGGGGCGAAAATGGCGGATGCGGAGGACAAGTTGCCCGCGGAGCACATTGCCCGGGCGATTGGGCGGATCACCATGGGGGCGGAGACTCTTTCTATGGTGCGGGCAGGCGGGATGGAGAGAGGCGACGTGCTGGCTGTGGCCCAGGTGGCGGGGATATTGGCCGCCAAGAAGACCTGCGAGATCGTGCCCCTCTGCCGCCCCATCCAGTTGACGGGGGCGGATGTGACGTTTTATTTTGAGGAGTCGGAATCTGCCATTGATATTGAGGCAGAGGTGCGGTGTTTCGGGATTGCCGGCGTGGAGATGGAGGCGCTGACAGCGGTGAGCGCCGCGGCGTTGACGATCTACGATATGTGTAAGGGACAAGATGCCGAGATGGAAATCGGCGGGATTGTCCTAGTGGAAAAAACAGGGGATAACGACGGCTCCCATGGGCGCGGAGATGTACATAAAGGCAGCTATCATCGGCAGCGGCAAGAGCGTGCGCGGCCAAAAGATAGACGAAAGCGGCCCACAGGCGGAAAACCATTTGGCCGGAAAGGGAGATAATGCCCGATATCGGGAAATGATTCCCGGCAAACGGGATGAGAGTTTGGTGAAGGGATAGATAGAGAGGGCTTATGGAAGTGTTATATGATCTGTTTGGTGTGACAAGTCATCAGGTGGCCCGGACGGTTTTGGCTGTTTTGATCGCCCTGATTATATTGTTTATCTTGTTGCGGGTGGTCAATGTGCTGTTTCGGCGCACGGAACAGCGCCTTTTGGCCCGCGGGCGGGATACAGGGTTTCTCCGATATCTCCGCTACGGGGTGAAAGGGGCGCTGTATGTCGTCTGTATTGCAGGGGCGTTGCAGAATGTGCCGGGGATGGATACGGTGCTCACCAGTATTTTGGCGGGCTCCGGTATTTTGGCTGTTGTGGTGGGATTGGCCTCCCAACAGGCGTTGGGGAACGTGGTCAGCGGGGCGCTATTGCTCCTGTTCCGGCCCTTCAAAGTGGGGGATACGATCCGCTATCTGGCGGTTGACATCACCGGTGTTGTAGAGGAGATCGGCTTTCGCCACACGGCGATCCGGACAGGGGAGAATAAGCTGCTTTTGATCCCCAATAGCCTGATGAACAGCAATGTGGTGGAAAATCTTAGCGTAGAAGCATCGGGAGAAGCACAGGATGAGGAATAAGATTTCATTGAGCCATATTTTCATTGACTGTAAAGACCCGCAACAGTTGCAGGAATTTTATCACGGACTCACGGGCCTGGAAAAGTGTATCATGTATGATTCGCCGGGGCTGATTGTGAATGAGAACCTGATGATTTTGTTTCTCGCGTGTGATTTCGACTATATCCCACCGGTCTGGCCGGAGAAGGCGGGGAGGCAACAGAAGCAGATGCATCTGGATTTTGCCGTAGAGGACTTGGAATCCGCCGTGGCGGAAGCCGTCCGGCTGGGGGCTGTGAAAGCGCCAGATCAATACGGCGGCAATCTCTGGGTCACCCTGTTCGACCCGGAGGGACATCCGTTTTGCCTGGGTGTGGATGAATAGGATCAGCTCCCGCCCCCGGAATAAAAAGTGCGGACTATCGGGTGATAGTCCGCCAAAAATAGGGTTGTGGGATAAAGATATGAGCTTACGAATCCCTTACGGGATTACAGGCATCCTCAATGCCATTGGATAAGCTGTGTCAGTATCATACAGGCGTTTTGGGGAAATGTAAATAGCGAAACATGGGAAGTTTTCACTAGTTTTGTCGGGTTTTGTCGAGTGGGATGATATTTTTCAAAGGAGGATGAATTTTGAACAGAAATGATTTTATCCACCAGAGAGAAGATAGAGTATTTGAAGCAAAGATAAATGAGAAAGGAATACTCATTCCTGAGAGCCAAATGTCTGATGAGACGATTGCTTTTGCTGAAAAGGTATTGAATGAATACCCACAGAGGATTTCAGCGATAATGAAATATCTATCGTTGACCACAACGATGGAGGATGATCCAAGAGAAGGACTTTTTGAAATACTTCAAAAGCCTCGTATAGAAATAAATAAAAATGGCGGCAGGCTAAGGTATGAAAAGAACACACTGTTCAAAATGCACATTGCTTGTTATGATGACAACTATATGGAAACAGGTGACTATTATCCGTATGTAATATTCGGTACAGAGTATTTTGAAATAGTGTTTAATGGAGTTCTAGAAAGTTTTATCCAAGTGTTTTCCAGCGATCAAAGATGCAAACCAAAATTTAATGCCATCAACATAAGAAACTTACCAGGAATGTATGTGGGCTCAATATCCATAGTTGGCGTATATATGCTTATATTCAGCCTCGTAGAAGACATCATGCAACGCAGTAGTAAAGAGAATATTTTTATAAAGCTGAATCTACTTGAAAGTGACACTTGCGTACTCGAATGTGAGGCGTTTGATTGTGAGAACTGGTTAAACGATGCTGAAGAATATGATGAAGTTTCTTTGTGGACAAAAGTAGTAAAAGCGTTGTCGGATACTTGTGAAGTGCATGTTGCTAATGAAATTTATACCTACAACAAAGGCGAACTGGTTTCCAAAGCGCACAATACAACTGATTGCAGTCCAGGTAAAGTGAAAATAATGTTCAGACCCGACAAAACGCTATTTTCATACGAAAAAATTGAGTATTACATGCTTTTGCGCCGCATGAAAGAGTTGGCACAGTTGAATGAGCATGTAACCTTTCAACTCTCCGATGAGAGAAATAGGAATGAGCTTCATTTTAGTAATGGGTTAGAGGCAATGCTAAATGAAAATGGTGATTATCTCCGTCTTTCTGGCTGCTACTACAATCCAATCAATTTACACTTCATAGAAGATGATATTGAAGTATCGGTGTTTATGACATATGGCTTTGAAGCCGATGTGACATTGAGCTATGTCAATAACATAAGAACCTATGATAGTGGAGATCATATGCAAGGGTTATACGATGGAATTTTTGCGGCTTTTGAGAAATACATGAAAATCCATATGGATGAGAATATGGCAATCATGGAAAAGCAGGTTGCCAAGCGGTTGAATTTCGTCCTCCATGTAAAAATGGATCGCCCTCCATTTCAGGGTGCCGTGAAAAGAGGATTGGGCGGCGAGGCGTTGCATCTGGCTGTAAAAAATGGAGTTATGAAGAATTTATATGCAATACTAGAGACAGATCAGAGTTTTTTGGAGGATTCAAAGGCTGTCTGTGAGGCGGAGCTCTGGGACATTTTGGAGTCTGATTAGGGTGATGGGTTTTGCCGAGTGAAATGCTCTGGGGCGGCGGGTGCTTTCGTTAATATGCAGGGAGAGGATAAAAAATGCTAGAGATTCGCTATGCGCTGGAGAGCGACAAACTCTTTTGGTATACCCTCGACAGACATTTGAACGAAGATGAATTTGAACGAAAAGTGCGGGACAAGCGGGGATACGTTATCAGTGCCGCAGGCGAACCAATAGGGATAATGAGATATAATTTAATCTGGGACAACACACCATTCCTCACGCTCATTGAGATCGAAGAATCCCATCATGGCAAGGGATACGGCAGACAGGCCATGTTGTTCTGGGAAGATGAAATGCGTAAACTTGGGTATAAAATGGGGATGACCTCAACACAAGTCAATGAACAGGCGCAACATTTTTATAGAAAACTCGGATATATAGACAGAGGCGGTATCTTCTTAGACAATACGCCGCTGGAGCAACCGCAAGAAATGTTTATGGTGAAAGTTTTTTAAGGAACACGGATGCAGAAAATGGTTAAACGAATGGAAAATAAAACGAACAAAACTAAGGATATAAACTCACGTGCAATTGCTGCCATTAAGATTGCGTGGGATATTTTCTCGAAAAAAGTGGGCGGCGGGATAATACAGGTAAATAAAGAAGCCTCTATGCAGCTTCATTTTGCATATGTTTTACAGCAAATTATGCCGCTGATTTATTTCAAAAATGACGAGAGAATTGATATTGAACTTGAGACCTCAATATCTGATGGACAGAGAAATCGCGAAGCTGATATTATAGTGACTGTCCACAAGGGCGATGCAGTTTTTAAGATTGCGATGGAATTGAAATGTTATAGAAAATTATCTTCGTCAGGCGGCAACCGTGGGGCGACGGACATTTTTATGAAAGATATTTATCAGGATTTACATTTGTTAGAGAGATATTGTGAAAGCGGTGGAGCGGATTATGGAATTGGCCTGGTAATGACTGACCATAAGTATTTTATACATGCAGAGAAAAAAGAGGGGAAATGCTGGGCGTATGATACAACCCACGGGACGGTGGCTGGAAATGCGAGGTATACGACGCCTATCGGCGGGAAGCCTGTTGATATTCATCTGAAAAATGAATATTATTTCAATTGGAGTTCAGAAGGCGATTACTTTTTTGCACTTTTAGAAAAAATGTAAATACTACTTATTGGCGATCTGTTTGATTTTGCCGCGAAAGGAAAGAAACCATTGAAATTTGATCTCTGTGTCCCTTGCCTGTTTGGGCTGGAGGGACTTGTGGCCGATGAACTCAGGCGGCTAAACATGGCAGATGTCCGGCCAGAGAACGGGCGGGTGTATTTTGCCGGCGGTCCGGCTGATATCCCCAAGGCGAATATCAGCCTGCGCACTGGGGAGCGGGTATTGGTGGCCCTGGGGCGCTTTCCGGCGAGTTCTTTTGAGGAGCTGTATCAGGGGGCGCTGGCCTTAGATTGGGCCGCCTATGTGCCGAAAGACGGGGTGTTCCCCGTCAAGGGACATGCCCTGGGGCCGACCCTTCGATCAGTGCCGGACGCCCAGCGGATCATCAAGAAGGCGGCGGCGGATCAGTTAGGGCGTGTGTATGGCGTAGAGCGGATGCCGGAGACGGGGGCCACGTATCAGGTGCAGTTCTCCATCTTGAACGATATGGCGACCATCTATCTGGACACCACCGGGCCGGGACTCTATAAACGAGGATATCGGCCCGTGGCGGGGACTGCGCCGCTAAGAGAGACGTTGGCGGCGGGGCTTGTGACCCTCTCCCGGTATCGGGGGCGGGATGTGCTGGCGGATCCCTTCTGCGGATCGGGTACGATTGCGATAGAGGCGGCTCTGATTGCGCGGAATCGTGGGCCGGGGATCAAGCGCCGGTTTGCGGCGGAGGCCTGGCATACGGTGCCGGGGGTGCTCTGGAATCAGGCCAGAGAGGCGGCACGGGAGCGGGAATATCACGGGGACTATGAGATTCTGGCCCGGGACATTGACCCGGACTGTATTGATCTGGCCCGGGAGAACGCCCGACGGGCCGGGGTGGAGGCGGATATCCGCTTTGAGGTGGCCGATGCCAGGGATTTTACAGTTGAGGCGCCACGGGGCGTAATCGTGACGAATCCGCCCTATGGGGAGCGGATCCTGGAGGGGCGGCAGGCGGAGGAGATATACCGGGACTTCGGCCGTGCGGTGCAGGGCCTCTCCGGCTGGCAGATGTATATCCTCTCGGCCCACGCCGAGTTTGAGCGGACATTTGGCCGCGTGGCGGATAAGAAGAGAAAACTCTATAACGGTATGATGAAGTGCAATCTGTACATGTATCGTTAGGGGAGGGGTAAGCAGTGAAACATTTATTTATTCTAAATCCGGTGGCGGGCGGCGGGCGGCGGATCGCCGAGGGACGGGCGCAAATCCAGGCGGTTATGGGCCGTCACGGCGGCGACTGGGAGATATATGAGACGACGGGACAGGAAGATGCCATCCGGAAAGTGCGGGCGGCGGCGGATACCGGGGAACCCCTGCGGGTCTACGCCTGCGGCGGGGACGGGACGCTGAATGAGTGTGTCAACGGGGCCGTGGGCCATACCCATGTGGCGGTGACACATTTTCCTATGGGGACGGGAAACGATTTTATCAAGACCTTTGGTCCGGGACGGGAGCATTTTTTTGATCTGGAGTGCCTGTTAGAGGGGCGGGAGATGGTTGTGGACGTCATTGACGTAGGAGGCCGCTATGGGATCAATATCTGTTCCGTAGGACTGGATGCCCGGATCGGGGGAGATGTACATAAGTATAGCGCGCTGCCCCTTGTGCGGGGGAAGACGGCATATTTGGTCAGTTTGCTGGCGAATGTGGCCCAGGGGATCGCCTCGAAGTTTGAGATAGAGACGGGGGGAAAGATTCGGAAGGGGTCTTTTACGCTGATCTGCGCCTGTAACGGGCGGAGCTATGGCGGGGCGTTCACGCCTGTGCCGGAGGCGTTGCCGGACGATGGGCAGATGGATATTCTCTTGGTTAAAAAAGTATCTCGCCTGGGTGTATTGCAATTGGTGAACCGATACGCCAAGGGGCGGTACCGGGAGATTCCCCATTTGGTTACACATGTGCAGGACAAATATCTGACTGTGCGGGCGGATCGGGAATTCGTGGTCAATGTGGACGGGGAGATTCTCCGCAGGCGGGAGGTCACCTTTACGTTGGTACCCGGCGGAGTCAACTTCTTTGCGCCACGGGAGGCGAGTTTTGTCGAAAGGGAGAAAATAGGCGATAACGGGAGTAATTGAGCGATTTTGCTCTTTGCAATCAATTCAGCTGGGATAATTTCGGATATTCGTGAGGATTTCGCCATATTTACGGAAATTTGAATTTGCGTAATGGCGGGGCATCCAGTATGATAATAAGTGCGTTAGCACTCTATGCGAATGAGTGCTAACGCACCAAATTGTAACACATACTATTTATACAGATGTAGGAGGTACGAACATGACACTAAAACCTTTAGCGGACAGAGTAATTATCAAGCAGATTGAGGCCGAAGAGGTCACAAAAGGCGGCATTATTCTCACAAGTTCCGCCCAGGAAAAGCCCCAGGTCTACGAAGTAGTCGCTGTGGGACCAGGCGGCATTGTAGATGGCAATGACGTGGAGATGATTGTAGAAGAGGGCGACCGGGTCATCACCGGGAAGTATTCCGGCGCAGAGGTCAAAGTGGATGGCGAGGAGCTGACCATTGTGCGTCAAAGCGATATTTTGGCGATTGTTGAGTAAATTCAAATAAGAAAATTGCAGGATGCATAGCGAAACAACAGTGTTTTTGAGTGAACTCATGTGAAAATACGAATAATAAAAACGAATACTACGAGGAGGTTTTGATTGATATGGCAAAACAAATTATTTATGGAGAAGAGGCCCGCCGCGCACTAGAGCGGGGCGTGAATCAACTGGCAGATACGGTGAAGATCACCATTGGCCCCAAGGGCAGAAATGTGGTGCTGGATAAGAAGTTCGGTGCACCGCTTATCACCAACGACGGCGTGACCATCGCCAAAGAGATCGAATTGGAGAACCCGTTTGAGAACATGGGTGCACAATTGGTGAAAGAGGTCTCCACCAAGACCAATGACGTGGCCGGTGACGGTACCACGACTGCTACCGTGTTGGCTCAAGCCATTATCCGGGAGGGTCTAAAGAATGTGGCGGCCGGTGCTAACCCCATGATTATGAAGCGGGGTATCCAGAAGGCAGTTGACGTGGCGGTGGAGGAGATCAAGAAGAACTCCAAGCCCGTGAGCGGCAGCAAGGATATCGCCGTGGTGGGTACCATCTCGTCCAGTGATGAGGTAATCGGCACGCTGATTGCCGAGGCCATGGATCAGGTCAGCCAAAATGGTGTTATTACCGTGGAGGAGTCCAAAACTGCGGAGACTTACAGCGAAGTAGTTGAGGGAATGCAATTTGACCGGGGTTATATCACGCCCTATATGGCTACGGATAACGAGAAGATGGAAGCGGTGCTAGATGAGCCGTTTATCCTGCTAACGGATAAGAAAATTTCCAACATTCAGGACATTCTGCCTCTGCTTGAAGGTGTTGTCCAGAGCGGGAAGAAGATGCTGATTGTCGCCGAGGATGTTGAGGGCGAGGCGCTGGCCACGATTATCCTCAATAAACTCCGCGGGACATTTACTTGCGTCTGTGTCAAGGCCCCCGGCTTTGGCGACCGGCGGAAAGAGATGCTCCAGGATATTGCAGTGCTCACCGGCGGTCAGGTGGTCTCCAGTGATCTGGGTATGGAGTTGAAAGATGCCACTGTTGACGTGCTGGGTACGGCCCGGCAGGTGAAAGTCTCCAAGGAGAACACGATTATTGTTGACGGGGCCGGTTCGGGTCAGGATATTAAAGATCGGATCAACCAGATCAACAATGAGATTGAGAACACCACTTCCGAATATGATAAAGAGAAACTCCAAGAGCGTCTGGCGAAGCTCTCCGGCGGTGTGGCCGTCATCAAAGTGGGTGCGGCGACGGAGACGGAGATGAAAGAGAAGAAACTGCGGATTGAGGACGCATTGAATGCCACCCGTGCGGCCGTGGAAGAGGGGATCGTGGCCGGCGGCGGCGTATCCTTTGTCAATGCGGGTCTGGCTGTGGAGAAGCTGTTGACCAAAGCCGAAGGCGACGAGAAGACGGGGATCGCCACGGTGCTCCGTGCCCTGGCGTCGCCCATCCAGCAGATCGCCGAGAACGCAGGCCTTGAGGGCGCTGTGATCTTGGAGAAGGTCAAGTCCAGCAAGAAGGGCAACTTCGGATTTGATGCGGCCAAAGAGGAATACGTGGACATGGTGAAGGCGGGGATCATTGATCCCACGAAAGTCTGCCGCAGCGCCTTAGAGAACGCCGCCAGCGTGGCGGCCATGGTGCTGACCACCGAGTGCCTGGTCACAGACATCCCAGAACCCCCAGCGGCGGCCCCTGCGGCGCCTGATATGGGCGGCATGGGGATGTATTAATCCGCTGGACGTGTAATATTGGGCCGACGCAATTGGATTTTGCGTCGGCCCTGTGTTCTCCCCCAGTCAGGCTGCGCCTGACGGCCTCCTCGTAAACGAAGGGGCCGAAAGACGAGGAAAACACCCGCCGCCTGCGGGCGGCACCCTCTTTACGAAAGAGGGCGGGGTTGAAAGGCCCTTCGTCTTTGCCCTCTTTCGCAAAGAGGGTGGCTCCGCAGAGCCGGGTGTTTTCCACTGTGCAACAAATTTTATAGTTATATGAGAGAAACAAATGAGAATGGTCACAGAGACGATAAATGGAATACAACTGACTTTTGAGACCGCTAACGATTCCTTTTCGCCTTTGCATATTGACAAAGGCACACTTGCGATGCTGTCAACAGTTACTTTTTCACATTCAGACAAAGTGCTGGACTTAGGGTGTGGATATGGCGTTGTTGGCATTCTTGCCGCAAGGTTGATTGGGGAACAGCATGTTGTAATGAGTGACATTGAAGAACAAAGCGTTGCGTTATCAAAGAAAAACGCTGAAATGAACGGAGTAGGTGGCGTAAAGGTAGTTCTGAGCGATGGATTTCGCAGTATACAAGATATGGATTTTACACGCATCCTTTCAAACCCGCCATATCATAGTGTCTTTGCTAATCAGATAGGTTTCGTCTAAACCGAGCTCCCCGAATAACCGGAGGTAGATATCGCAGGTTCCGCTGTGGTCTACCTCTATTTTTTGCACGATTTGCTTGAGGGTGGCATTGGATAGAGAGGAGACAGAAATAGCGTCTCCCGCTGTTTGAAAGGTTTGAAGCAACAGTTCTTCAAGTTGGTCGCCTTTGCTTAGATTGTAGCTGACTATCTTGAGTTCGCCCTCAACGGCTTCGACTTCTTTGTTGACTTGATTCATCTTATTGCGGAGTTCGTCCCGTGAGATTAGGTCATCGGTGTACATATCCATCCATTTTTGGCGCATCTTTTGCATCTTTGACAGCTTGTCCATCAGCCGTGTCTCTTGGTTGACGCTGTCGTCTTTGGACTGATAAACACGCAGAAACTCGGCTTTGACCCCCTTGATGATGTCCGTTTTATTCTCAAACATGTCTTCAAAATATGCCTGCAACGTTTGGATCAGCTCGTCCTCATCAACTGCAGTTTTATTGGGGCAGGTGTCCGCTCCCTTCAAATTGCGTCCGCTGCATACCCAGCGAGTGTATGTGTTTTTATATTTATGTACCACCCGGCGGAAGGTGTGGCCGCAGTCGGCGCATTTGATGAGGGTGCTAAACAGATGCTTGTTGCTCTGCCGCCCTGCCATTGCCAACATTTGAGTCCGCTCTTCTGCTACTTTGCGGGTTTGTTCAAATAATTCCTGCTCAATGATTCGGAAATCCGGACGGTCTACAATTTTCCATTCGGATTTATCTTTGTTGACCCGCACACCGGTTAAGAAGTCTGCAATTTCCTGCTTGCCGTTGATGATTTTTCCGGTATACAGTTCATTTTTTAAGATGCCGGAGACGCCGGCCTGTGTCCAGTTACTGCCACGTTTTGTACGCACCCCTTCTGCGTTTAGCATCTGTGCAATCTTCGCCCCGCCGTAGCCTTGATTGGTATAGAGATCATAGATACGTCGGATGACTTCGGCCTCCTGCTCATTGATGATCATGTTGAAATAGTCGCCGGGGATTTTGTCGTAGCCGTATGCCAGACACGGGACACGGCCTTTTTCAGCATTCCGTTCTTTGGAAAACTTGATACGCTTGGAAGTATTCGCACTTTCTTCCTGTGCCAATGCGCCGAAGATTGTGAGGACGAATTCAGAGTTGCCGAGGACGCTCATATTAGAGGTCAAGAACATGGTCTCAATATTGAGGGCTTTTAGTTGGCGTGTACTGTTGAGCAAATCAACCGTATTGCGGGCAAAACGAGAGATGTCTTTGACGATGACCATCTCAAACAGATCCTGTTCGGCCTCACGCATGAGCCGTTGGAATTCATTGCGGTTCCGAATTTTTGTGCCGGAGATACCCTCATCGGCGTAAAGTCTTACTAAGGTATGCCCGTGTTTTTGGGCATACTCCTCAAAGAACTGCTTTTGTGTTTCTAAGCTATGTAATTGATCTTCTTTATCTGTTGATACTCTGCAATATCCGACAATGTTCATAACAAAGCCTTTCTATTTTAACAAAACCAAATTATTTACCTCTATGATTATAGCGCGTTATGATGAAAATTGCAAGCGAATTTATATTTGCCGAAAGGATTGACAAAATTCAAAATTACGGCTATAATAAAAGTGAAACTATAAATCAGCCGAAAGGAGGACGTCCATGTATATTAAGCGACACATTGAAGAGGTGCTGAAATCAGCAATCAATGAAAAGGGTGCGCTTTGTGTAACGGGCGCACGGCAAGTCGGGAAGTCCACCGTATTAAAAACCCTGTTCACGGGGCATAGAGAATTAACATTAGATGACAGCAGATTGCTCCGTCTGGCACTAGAGCAGCCGGAGGAATTTTTCCAGCAGTTTGAGCCGCCTGTTTTTGTCGATGAGATTCAGTATGCGCCGACCTTATTCCCATACGTTAAAATCTATATCGACAAGACAGGGGCGAAAGGGGTTTTCTTGTTGTCCGGCTCACAGCGGTATGAGATGATGTCTAATATGACGGAAAGTTTGGCGGGTCGTATCAATCTCATCGACCTTTATGGATTATCCATGCGTGAGATTCTCGGCGATGATTTCCGTGAAGAATTTATGCCGACACAGGAATATTTGAAGAAACGTAACCCAAAGCCGCTCAAATACAATGAGGTATGGGAACATATTTGGCGTGGCTTTTTCCCTGAAATCGTCCAAAGCAACACAGACTGGTCACGGTTTTACTCAAGTTATATCCGCACCTATCTTGACCGTGATGTTTCAAAGCTGGCGCAAGTCGGCGACCTATTACAATTTGAGAAGTTTATGGTTGCGGTTGCGGCACGGACGGCGGGGTTGCTCAATATTGCAGACGTCGCAAAAGACACCGGTATCAGTCAGCAGACCGCTGAAAAATGGCTTTCGATTTTGATTGCGTCAAACATTGTATATGTTTTGAAACCATACCATAACAATGTGCTGAAGCGGTCAATCAAGACGCCAAAGGTATATTTCTTGGACACGGGGCTTGCAAGCTATCTGGTCGGTTGGGATAATGCACAGGTTCTGCAAAACGGTGCAATGTCGGGTGCGATGTTTGAAACATTCGTCATCAGTGAGATCATCAAATCATGGGCAAACTCGAACGGCGTAACGCCCAATATGAATTTTTACTTTTTCCGGGATAAGGACGGCAATGAAATTGACTTGCTGATAAAACGCAATGGTGTTCTCTATCCCATTGAGATCAAGAAACAAATCAACTGCGATAAGGGCGACATCACCGCATTCAAGCAGCTTGATAAAATCCCCGATATAAAGCGTGGCGAGGGATGTGTTGTCTGTATGGCAGATGATGTGTTCCCAATCACAGCGACTGACAAAGCGGTTGGTGTGCGGTACTTGTAAACTATGCACAGAGCACGTCCCCGCTGCCTAATGGCGGCGGGGACGCAGTTTCGTGCTTTGTGTTCTTTCGTGCCGGGACTTTTTTTAGCGATTGTTCTAACTTTTTCATGTTTGCCGCAACAAAGACCTTGCCGATGTGTTCAGAAGTGCTTTTTGCGGAGTTTGGATTGTGAAATCGTACAGTTAGCTTTTGTTTTCCCAAAGGCACCACTCCTTCTTTCTTTCAATTTATATGGCTTGTCCGAGGCGGGTATGCCGAAAATTTCCGACCGTCGAAGCAATCAATCACTTGTATCACAAGTATCATTGCAGTGACACAAGTGATAGAAGTGAATCGTCTGTTGGGTCGCTCGAAAAAATTATGCGATCTTGTACCAGGCCAGCACATTATCTCTTTATCTCTCTCATTTTCTGGCGCACAGGTTCTGGTCGGGTGCACTCCGGTGGACTACGCATGATTTCCGCAATGGCTTCCATCATGCGCTGGGGTGCGCGCTGAAATGCCTTGTAAAACTTCATGCGATCACTGATGCCGAGTTGTTTTGTTTCGTATAGTGTCAAATGTTTTTCCAGTCGCCTGATCCGATTGATGAGTCCAGTAATCTTTTCCTTCAGGTGCTTGATAATCCCTCTGGATTTCTGTCCCTCTTTGGCGAGAGTGGATACTGTTTTCCAATCCTCTTGAGATACAATCACATCACCCATCATCGTGCGCCGATCTGCCATGTCGTCAATCTCGGCAAAGGCATCAGAGCGTTTCCGCTCTAAGACAGTTTTCTGCTCCAGCTGGACGAGCTGCTCTCCTTTCTTTTCAATGACCTCATCCAACACGGCGACACGCTCACGATCTTTTTTGATCTTGAACTCCAAGTCGGTTAAATGCTCTACCGTCGAACCTCGCTCCCCTCGCTCGAAGCCTTCGAACCCTGCCGCTCTCATGTGTTCGAAGAAGCGGTCTTGCAGCAGAGAGTAGGCGTTAAGCATGACGGTCTTGCCATCCTTCTCCACCGGCACCCGCATCGGCCATTTCTTCGAGTGGCTGATCTGTGGGATGACTTCTTTCAGCGTTCCGGCGAGTGCGGGGTCTTTGTGATTCTTGCGGAAATAGATTTCCTTTTCCACCACCGGAACATATACGACGTGCAGATGGTAGTGATACACATCTCGCCCCAGCTCATCCGAGAGCGCACGGTTTCGCTCGTCGGCGTGCATAACTGCGGAGAGGATATACTCCTCGCCGCCGATCTCGCTTACGGCGAGACGGTAGGCTTCGGCGAAGAACGATCTGGCATATTCATAGCCGCCGTGATTTTCAAAGTATGCCGTGTTCACATCGAACACCAGCTCATCGAAAACCTTAGCATCCGGTTTGAGACCGCGCTTGACAATCACGCCCTCATCCAGCAGACGCTTAAAGGTCTGTTCGTAGGTTTCGGGTGAACCGTCCAGGGCAAGTACCCGCCGGAAGTGGACGTTCAGATCAGCGCGAGATAGATCAATATCTCCATTGTGATAGCTTTCATTTTTACGTTCATTGTGCCGCTCTCGGACATTAAATTCACCGGCACGATATGCTTGGTTGCGGACTACAGTTCGATCAATTTTTGTTGCGATAGACACTCTCCTTTCAAATCAAAACGCTGCCCTGCTATGGCATGAAGTGGGCAGCTCGTCGAGGGCAGGGTCACACCCTCCCTTGGAGTGTGTGACCCACTCAGACACTTTCCGCCCCCTTAATCGGTAACGGCAAAGTGCCGTGGGCCCTGCCGGGGGCTAGTGCGACATGCGAACGTGTGGCAGTTGCCCCACATTCTCTGCGCCGCCCTACCTTCGCCGGATGGATTCGGCGAAGGCTTGCCGTCTCTCCCGCGCCTCCATCTTGGCGCAAAGAGCGGCCTCCACCCGCGCTATGATCATGCGGGTTTCGTCGTCAAGATCATAGGGGCGAAGTGCAATAATCAGGCGAAACAAATCGGTGACGCCAGGGATGGGTAACTGCATATTTTGTGCGATGGCCTTTCCTCCTTTAAGTGCAGTTTTTGTTTTTCAAGCCAGTTCCTGTGATGCGACCTTGTTTGGCGACCCTCTGCTTTATCCGAGGATTTTTTTCAACGACACGTTTTCCAACCGGCGATCCCATTCGGGACTCGCCGATTGTAGTGGCTTGTTCCATATTCGGTTTTCAAGGTTCTTGTCAATCATTTCAACCTTCCAATTGACTGGTGCAATTTATTTTGCTATAATCAGAATATATCATACTTGCAATTCTTTGGCAAGTAATTTTTACTCAAATCAAAAATGTGCAATAAAATATAACTCGGAGGGCAAAAAACGACATGAACGACAAAAATTCTTACCTCACCCCGTTTCCTCGACGACTGCGACTGCTGATTGACGAAACAAGAGTGAGCCAACAAGAGATCGCAGACTACGTTGGTGTGACTCGGCAAGCCGTATCGCATTGGAAGGACGGCAAGACAATTCCAGATTGTTTCAGCTTCAAAAAGATAGCGGAGTTTTTCAAAGTGCCGCTGGAGTTTTTGTATGGTGACACGGAGAGTAAGGTCAAAGAAAATTTGGCACTGACTGAGAGCTTGGGACTCTCCGATGACGTGATTGCAAAATTGCAACTCTGGGCGGATTATGAACCTTGGGGCGCTTCACTCTCGCTGGTGGACATTCTCTCACACCTCATGGAAGAAGCAGATTTTGACGGATTTATGTTCGAGATGCAGTTGATGATAAGAGACTATCTGGAGAGTCGATTTTTTGAGGAAGAAGAGCGGGAAGATGTTTCGGACGATGAAGTCCTCCAAATCGTCCTGCATACGAATGAGCAGCTCCGAAAGTATGGACTACAAGCGGTGTCTCGGACGACGGTTGCCGCTTCGCGCCGGTACCGAGCGATGGAAGCGTTTGGAGATGCGACGAGGGCAGCTACGGAACGGATTTATATGGACTATAAAGAGCGGATGCTTGAGATGAGGAAAGCCATCGGTGAGTGTCAGTAGGTGGGCGAGTGAGAAGACAGGGCAAACGCATGAAAAAGGTTTAAAAGACAAACATCAGCCAGAAACGGTTTCCAATGTACAACGAAAGACATAAAGGTATCTTTTGCTTGGAATCGTTCAAATTTTCCATTCAATCTGGAGACTCTCGTTTGTAGTTAGCACCCTTGCAACCATTTCATCAAGCGCTGCGCGCGAGATGGACATGAGCCGCGACGGTACATAAAATAATATTTTGCTGTTGAATTACTTTTATTTTGGCGAAATATTGATAAAATATTAACGAGTATTGACATAATGCTTGACCTATAGTATACTGTTAGTCTATAGTATACTAAAAAGGGAAGGTGACCAAAATGCAAAGTGTTTTAATGATAGACGATAATCTAGAAATGCTTGAAGTAAATAGTTCTCACTTGTCTGATGAAGGATTTGATGTGACGAGTGTTAGCACGAGTGTAAACGCCATTTTGTACCTGAAAGAAAGGCAATATGATTGTATCATAATGGACGTTATGATGCCTGATATTGATGGGTTTACATTATGCCAGATTGTGCGTGCGCTCACCAAGGCGCCCATCATTTTTTTGACATGCCTAGACACGTTAGAGGACAAAGTAAAAGGACTGATGGCCGGTGGTGATGACTATATGACGAAACCGTATAGTTTACAGGAGCTGAGTGCGCGTATTTATGCGCATTTGCGGCGTGAAAAGATTGCTGGAGCGCATATTCAGAAGAATGGTGCTATCGTTGATTATGAGAATAGAGCGATACAAACGTCAGAGAAGAGGGTATTCTTATCTCCAAAGGAATTTGCGCTTTTTACAATGCTTTATGGAGACAAAGGCAAGGTGTTTTCGAAAAAAGAGCTGTTTGAAGCGATCTGGCCAAACAACAAGGATATTGGTGTGGTGGCTGTCTATATCTTGAAATTGCGCCGCAAGTTGGATTTTGCTAAGTTGTATCTTGGCGAGATTCAAAATAGCTACAATAATGGCTACGTTGTTATGCGAAAGGGCAATGTTGGGAGCGAATCGGTATGACGTATAGTGTCATCTATGGCGTTCATATTGGGGCGTTAATGTTCTTGATGCTGATCATCATTCAGATTCTTACTGGACTAAAAAGCGCGAAGAGAGAGCTGTTTGTGCTATTCCTATTCTGCGTGTTTCTATATGTACTCGGTTCTTTGCTTGAAATCAGGGCTACCACAGTGGATGGGGCGATACCCGGAATGTGGCTGCTGGCCTTAGGGGGCACATTGGTGCCGCCGACCTTTTTGATGTTTCTCCAGCGGTACTGTGAAAAACAATTGCCCAAGCTACTAAATTATGTGATTTTTGCGAATGCATTTTTTATTATTGCCCTCGTATGGACTGCTGAATGGCATAGTTTGTTTTATACATCGATCTTTGTCTTGCCGGAAGATGCCGGCCTTAGTGTGCGCAGTTGGGATCTGACTCCTGGAGTATTATATTTCTTTGTAATGGTGTTCTACCCCGCTGTATGTGTGATCCTTTCTTTGAAGGTTTTAATTGAGGACCTATCCACTTCTAAAGGGATGCGTAAAAAAAGACTGATGATATTAGGCATCTGTGCGGTGAGTCCGGGCATTACGCAATTATTGGATTATATAGGGATGTACATCTTCGGTATATATAACGCCATTGTGGTTCTTCCGCTGATTTGTATTATTGGATACTTTGGGCTTTTCAAATATGATTTGTTTGAAAATGAAGAGGCGATCCGCGCTCAAAACCATCTCAAGCAAATGATTGCACAAATCTCCCATGATATTAAAACGCCTCTCACTATTTTGAGTATTAGCATTCAGAAATTATTCTCTACATCCTCTGGTTCCGAGGCTTATTCCCGTAATGTTCGGCTTGCTTACAATAAAAGTCTTGATTTACAGCATCTCATTCAAAATATGATTGAAGCGACGCGCATTGAAGCCAACCAAAATAGCTATGATTCTGAAAGGATATCGCTAGACTTTATATTGGCGAAGATACAAGAAAGATATTGCGATTATCTGGAGAGTTGTGGATTGACTCTAGATATAGACGATTTTAGTAAAGGTGTTGTGCAGATCTCTGCTGACCTGGCGAGGATATGGAGCGTGTTTGATAACATTATCTATAATGCTGTACGCCATACCAAAAGCGGTGGGATAAAGATTGAAGTAGAGGAGATAGATGAGGTTTGGCTATGTATCTCAATTATAGATACTGGATGTGGGATTTTGCCTGAAAACTTGGCAAACATTCATGAGCGGCTTTATAAAATTAAGAATAGACAAGAGATTCAAAGTGGCGGTAGTGGGCTGGGGTTATTTATTATAAAAGATATTATGGAGGGAATAGGTGGACAAATAACAATCAAATCCAAGGTAGGGATTGGAACCACAGTTGAATTGAAGTTTGTAAAAGAGAAGCAAGTAGTATAGTAAAGATTGTAAAGAATCATTTGTAATAAAAAATAGTTGCAAAGCTTGCTGCGGTGTGCTATAATGAAGAAGATATATAGTTTGCGAACAAGGCCTTCGGGCCCTGTTCGCATTCGTGTTTTTTGGGGAAAAATTAACCGAGACTTCAATTTTTTTAACAAGTGATGGGTGAAACTATTGAGACACATAAGAAAAACAAGAAAATAAATATTATAAATTTAATTTATAAATTTAATGGCTGCGAAAAGTGCAGGGAATTATTTACATTAAATGGAGTGTGGGGGATAGAGCTATATGTCTAAGACCATAGCTAACCGAGAAAATAGCAAGCGGCGGAGATGTATTCAACTGATTGCGCTGATAATAGTAAATGCGCTTTTATTATCGGCCTGCAGCAGTCCGAAGATGGCTTATGAGCCAGAACAGGTGCATGTCGATTTCGGAGACAATATGTATAACATGAAGCTTTTGGCTACAAATGGAAACTCTTTTTTCGTTTTATACACAACCTATGAGAGAGCTGAGGCTACCTCAGAGGCGCATAGTCCAGAAGCGGATGAGCTTTATTCGAAACAGCACATTGGCTGGATGCGGGCAGACGGAACAGCGCTTCAAACGCTGCGTACGCTCACTTTTGAGAGCGTCTATGATGGGTACGATGCAGATGGGCAAAGGTTTGACCGCCTACACATGGAATCGTTGGGACAGGTTGCGCAGCGGCCTGGCGGCGGAATGGCGGTTTTGATTGTGGAAGAAGAAATATATATTGATAATAATACAGGGGAAACTGATTTAAAGATAGAAACACACTTAATCCTTTATGGAGAAGATGGGACAATAGAGCGAGAAATGCGCATCAGTGAGCAGTTCCCGGAAGAAGAGATTCCTCCGATTCTCCTTGGGAACTCTATGCAGGAATTGCTTGACGGACGGATTGTGATTAGTGACGCAGGGCAGGTATTTGTCTTCACGCCAAGCGGAGAAATAGAGCGGATCTTTGAGGTGGCACTTGATTCATTTGTGATTTTAAACGACGGACGGATGATTGCAACCTTGTTTGATCTCGAATCCTGGGAGTGGTCTACGCGTTATTTCAATCTGGAGACAGGTCAGATCATTGCATCAAATGAAGATGTAGTCCCAGCGGCCTATCGTAGCCCAGGTATGATTCCAGGGGTGCAGTATGATTTATACAGCCCTGTTGGTGATTATATATTTGGAATAGATTTAGATCGCGGCAAAGCTGAAATACTATTTAACTGGGAGGAGGTTAGTGCACATTTCCAAAGTTTTGCCGTATCAGAGACGGGTGCGTTTTACTTTTTTGAACAGATGGGCGAAGAAGGAGAAGACGCAAAAGAATTCCGGCTTATTCATGCCGAAGCACCACAGTAAGAATGGGGGAGACATCGAAACATATTAACGAAGAAACGATGTTGCTCACCATTAAAATATATTATCAAATCAAAGGAAGGTAGACTTAAAACCATGAGAAAGAAAACATTTAATCGAATCCTATCATTAACACTTGCAATTCTGTTTATACTTACCAGTGCACCGTTTGGGAATGCGCTGGCAGTGACAGAGACAGAAGTTGAAGATGAAATGGCCGTAGCAGCGGAACAGCCTATTGGGATATCAGAAGAATTTCCCAATGGCGGACGCGGAAACGGTGGGCGGAGGCTCAGAGCGGGAGAGGACTACACAGGTCCCACTTCGGGGCTTCCGGACACCTTTGAACTGACGGCCTTTAACAACATGGGTAACGGTCTGGCCATTGAATGGCAGGCGTATCCATTTGGAGTGGAACGTTATGATCTCGGTTTCCTGTACTATCAGCGGATGCAAAACGCGGATGGCAGCTGGACCGAGTGGGAAACCCGTTCTACCCACACGGAAAGACCTTTGAATGTGTTGGTTATTGCGCCAAGCACAAGCACTTCACTGGGCACAAGCTCAAGCAACGTACACAGAAGAGTGCAGCGCTGGATGGCACCGGCTCAGGGCGCCAACGTAGACGGGCAGATTCGGGTTATGTCGGTTACATCAAACATGTTTGCCACAGGGCGTATGCCGACGGGTGAGTGGCCGGAAACGAACACCGGTGCGCTCCCCAACGGAAACGCATCTACGGCCATAACCAATGACCCCAACACCATTTTGCGCCATCCCGCCGGGCATCCGCAGGCCGGACAATATCGCTTTGACGTAATTGTTGTTGGTACTGCTGACTTAAACGGCGGCTCTGCGGGTGTTGTAGATGACTTTAGTAACCGCCATGAGCGCGGTCAGCGTACACAGCAGGCTCTGAACCAGTTTTTGGATTCTGGGCGCGGTATTTTGTTTGGCCATGACGTATTCTTTGATAACTATGCTGTCGGAAGTACCGGCGCTTCTCTGCCGGGGAATGTCGGCACGCCCGCAATGGGGACAACAACCGGTGTTCGACGCGGTTGGGGTTGGCATCTTGCGCCTATGGCGAACCGCGCGGGAATTATTCCCACTAACAGAATTGGACGTTTTGGCCATGAAGCGACGAATATGCGTGTGGTGAATGAAGGCCATTTGATTCAGCATCCGAACCGAGTTAATGTTGGTGATGTGTTAGCGATTCCCAGAACACATATGAACCATGCGGCCACAAGGGGAACTGTTTGGGCGCAGCTCACGAACGCCGCTGGTCTTCTGACAACTGGCGGTACGCCGAGCGCCGCCGCCGTAACAACACATGTCAATAACGGAGCTTTGCTCCCTGGCTCAACGCAGGGAAACTTGATCTTTAACTTTGCTGGGGATGTAAACTTTTCTGCCGGCAGGTATCAGACGAATGCGTATTTGTCTACATATAGAAATACGGCACATATCCAAACCGGGCACACATCTTCAGGGACAACCCTCAATGAGCGGCGGATGATTGCAAATACAATTTTCTTTCTTTCGCAGCTTACTTATGATAACTATATAAATGACTTTTCGGCCATTGACCTTGCGGCACCTGTTATTGAAGATCCTTTTGTCACCAGTGTTCACGCCAATGGCACGACCACAACCGTAAGGATATATGCAGACGATTTGGGAACAGTCTATCAGGGGCGCGTTTCGGCGATCCCACAGAGAGAAAACATACCGCAGCTTCCACCTGCACATATGGCGGACAATGAAGGCAGATTCCGCTCGCATGTGTATGAGGAAACCGTTATCTCTGGAACGCGGGCATATTTTGCTGTCGTCGGCAACGTAAACGCCAGACCGCAATATATCCGCAACGTCTATGGAGAGGTGGAATTAACTCCTGTCGCTGGCACAACTGTGTTGCCGCATGTTGACGGTGTTGGCGCAGACTTTACAACATCGATCAACTGGAACAACACATTTGGCCAATATATTCATATTATCGCGGTTGACCATGCGCACAACATCAGTGAAGTGCGTTCGATTCCGCTTGATCAGCTGCGTGTTGGAATTGACCTTGAAGTTGTAATACGCACGGCACCCGGCGTTTATGCGCCCGCGCCGAATGCCAATTTTACAGTCAGTGGATTGCCGACACCGATTAACGGTGTAACTGGCATTAATGGCAGACACTTCATTCCGATGACCCAGTGGGGTGCTTTCCCGGTGGTCGCAACAGCAACAATCGGCGGAAATGCTTATGCCGGTATGGCGTTTGCGATCTTGGATAATAATAACCGCATTGCGAACGTTCGCATTGTGCTTGAACCAGGTGCGATGATTTGGGGTCAAGTTACATCGTATGGAACGGGAAGCGGCATTCCTAACGCTACAGTTCGGATACCGGGCACCGGTGCAAGTACGTCAACTGACAATCATGGATTTTACTTTCTCCATGTGCAACATACCGGTACATATACTGTAATTGCTGAAGGGCCAGTGCCGTATAATGCAGGTCTAGCTCTTGTTAGCGTGCCTTCTATTACGCAAGTGCGGCAAGACTTTGTTCTGCGGCAAGAGCCGCCGATGAGACTTGTATATGGGCAAGTAAGATATGCGACAACCGGCGAGCCTTTAAGTGGAACAACTGTTACTGTTGGCGGCCTTATCACTATAGCGGACAGTTGGGGGTTCTATGCTGTATCTATACCGCAGGCGCCCACAACGACAATAGAAGCCAGACAAAATGGCTTCCAGGATTACGGGCCGGTGACGCATTCGATTCCAAATCTGACGAACAGATATGATATCCAGATGATTACGGCGACCGGTGGACACCTAAATGTCACTGTTGTTGATGGTGATAATAATGTGCCTCTCCCGGGAGCGACTGTAACAGTATTTGGAAGAACAGCGATTACAGGAGATAATGGAATCGCAAGGTTTGAAGATCTTCCCCATGAGGGCAGAGTGCATAATATTTTGGCGACACATCCGGGCGGATTTAATCCGGGGCTCAGTCAAATTACAATCGTACAGCTAAATGGTGAATATGAAGTAACAATTCGTCTGTATCGCGGCAATTTGGGCGCAATGCAAGGCCGTGTTCTCGACACAGAAACATTTTCCGGCGTACCAAATGCGACAGTCCGTTCTGCGGCAGGCGGAAACACTCCGCTACTTTCCGCCGTTACAGATAGCTTTGGTTTCTATTTTATCGTTGATATAGAGCCGAACACGTATACGATGGTTGCTGAGGCAGAAGACTATAATGCGGCTACGCATCTTGTGTCTGTTGCTGCAAATACTGTCACAACACAAGACTTCTGGATTACGCCAATTTCTCCGACGAATCCTGAAACATTCCTGATCTTTGGTTTTGTAGAAGACGATCTACAAAACCGACTTGTCGGAGCGATGGTGCGTGACGAGGGCAATGTGACGAATGTCACAAATACAGACTCCCTGGGGTATTATGTATTGACGGGCTTCCCGCCTAACAGCACCCACGAGATTAGTGCCTTTGCACACGGATTTGCAAGTGTTAGATATAGTGTTGCCGTTGAAAACACAGACACAGAGCGGAACTTTACGCTAAGAAGCACGGTTTGGGTGAATATCCGAGGTGTTGTACCGGCTAATGGAGACAGAGAGCTTTATAATATGCGCTTTCCATTTAGTGCAGTTGCCGGCGAGCTAAATATTTATGCGCTTACCATAGCGGGCTACAGGTTGAGTCCGACAACGCCAAGCCCCCACACCATTGATTTGAGCCGTTTCCCCAATGATGGAACGGTTACGTTTGAGTACATATATAACATGACAGATGTTACTATTCGCGGAAGGCTTGCGGACGGCGACATCGTGTTTGACGAGTTTACAGTCCGCGCGGAGATAGGAGAGCCTTTCACATTTACAGGGACACCACCGTCAATCCCGGGATTTGTGTTTGTTGGACTGCAAACACCTTCTACCATCACCGTTGCACCGGGTGGAGCATCTGTATTCTATCTATATTATGAAATAAACTGGGCGGACATGGTCATTGAGGCCAGAGATGTTGACACGGGTGAACTGATTACCACAGGCGGTTTGTTGCTTGAAGTTGGAGATATTGTAGACATTACATCAGACGGCTATACACACACACACAATGGAGAGATTATCGGTCAAGGTGTTGCAACAACACCACCTGATGGAAATGATGAGCGTGATCAAATTTTTGCCGGCATGGCAGAAGGAGCATTACTTTTCTACAATTTGGTTCCGGATTCAGGTCGCTTTGAGCCGGGTGACGGCATAACATACACGCTAACACCCACGGCGATCCCGCCAACCATGATTTTTCAATTCCAAAGAATGACAGCTGTGGCGAGAATTGTGATGATTGATACCGAAACCGGTGAGGAAATCACACCTGTAACGCCGATTGTACCTTTTACTGTGCCTATGGGGATTCCGCACGAGGTTTCTGCTCCCGGAGCAGAGCATGTGCCGGTGGGCTTTGTTTTGGCGGCTGGCCATGCAACGAGAACCCTTGCGATCATGAACCGAGATGAGACGGAAGTTATAGTCCGCTTCTATTATGACCGTGTTGAAGATGCAAGAAATGTGACGGTAGAACTCCATGGTGTTGATATTGAAGGCACTCCCGTTACCATTGGCCAGTTCACAGTTGTCGGTGTGGTTGGTGAAACGACGACTGTTAATGCGCCGGATCTTGTCGGTGCAGGTTGGCTTTTGAATGCCGACATTCCGAATCAAGATCCCGGGAGCGTCTTTGTAACAGCAGACGGTCCGAATGTGATTCGCTTCTACTATGAGCGCGACACAGTAACAGTTACGATCCGCTCTATCGTGATAGAAGCCGATGAATCGCATACTATAGTTGATACCAGAGAGGTTCTTGCGGTGCGCAACTTCCCGACGACAGTTACAGCTCCGCACATTGCTGGACATGTGGCTGTAGGGAAACTGTGTCTGGATACCGAGGATGTTTTAGATCAGTTCTTCAAAGCATTTAACCCGATTACAAACGATCAAACCGTAACATTTGTATATCGGCGTGCAGAAGATACGGTGGTACAGATTAGTGTACGCGGTGTAGATCAGGATACCAATCAAGAATTGTACAACTATACTCTTTTGCGTGCAATTAACAGCGGGGCAGAAGATGTAGTAGCATTTGAGCTGTCTGGTTTTGAGTTGGTAACAGCGACACCGCAGAGTGTGTATGTGGAAGAAGACGATATCAGTGTGACATTCTACTATGCGAGCCTGGCACGGACCATCACCATCCGGGCGATGCTGCCTGGCGAGGGCGGAGGGCCTGCAGTGCCAGTGCCCGGCTTTACTCCAATCGTAGTGCGGGCAACCAGCGGTCAGCCCTTTAGCTTCAACGCACCTTTCGTCAACGGTTTTAACTTGTTGGCGTCAGAGCCTGTGACAAAGGTTATCAACCCTGTAACAGCAGATCAGTATTTGGACTTCTACTACGAGCGCGCAGTGGGCAATGTGACAATCATCCTGCGTGAAGACACAGTAGATGGCTCGATTATCCGTACCAAGAGCATGAATATCGACGCAGACACCCCGACGGTGATTCCGATACCGGATTTATCTGCCGACCACTTCACAGCAATAAGCACTGTCCCCGAGACAGTGACCTTCACGGGCACACCGTTGATTGTGACCTATCTTTACACAAAAGATTTGCGCGGCGTGAACCTGGTATTGGTAAATGATGATGACAACTCAGTAATTGAGGCCCGTGCAGATGTGGGTATGTTCCGTGTTGGCGAAGTATCCGAGTTTAATGCGCCGTATCTGGCGGATTGGGTACTTGTTGGCCGGACACCACAGCTTACGGTTATCAATCCCGGTGCAGGCAACCAGAGCGTAGAGTTTAGATACCGCACACTGGCGGAGAATGAGCTAAACATCGTGGCATTGGATGCGACCAATGCACCGGCGTATACGCTTCTGGAGAGCACGATCATTACGGGTGTCATAGGTAGCACAATTCGCGTGACGGCCCCGGCCATCGAAGGTTTCCGGCTGGCTGATGGGGAAGTTCCCACCAGGCAGGGGACAGTCCCAGGCGTGGTAGAGTTCCGCTATATACGGAATGTGGTGGAGATCACCATAAACATGGTTCATCATAGCACTGACGCTCAGATAGCGCCCCCAATTACCATAGAAGTCCCGAGAGGCACAACGCAGACATTCTTTGCGCCGCACATCCTCGGCTTCGTGATTGACGGCCCATCGACGGCAACCAGAGTAAACATACAAGATCCGGAGACAATTACATTCCGTTACCAGCCGATCTACGAGATCGTAGACGAGTACACGGTAGTGCTGACGGTGGTTGGCCGCACGACGGACGGGACAGAGTTGTACCGCTACACGACAGTCCGCGGCATCAACAGCGGTCCGTATACGGTGACGGCATTTGAGCCCAGCGGATTTGAGATAGTGGGTAGCCCGACGCACACGTTTAACGTAGGCGAGACGCCACAGACCCATTACTTCGAGTACCGCAGCTTAGCGGCGCGGATCCGGGTAGAAGCAGTGATTGCGGGCACGACAGACCCAGTGCCGAACTTCACGCCATTCTATGTGGATGCGATTGAAGGACAGCCGTTCAGACAATTTGCGCCCCAC
>Ga0123355_10000713_pt1 | contig 45076 bp, 47 predicted proteins | sample TergutEmb28metaG_3_FD_89872 | JGI IMG/M metagenome (GOLD analysis project Ga0123355, IMG submission 89872) | Embiratermes neotenicus P1 segment gut microbial communities from Petit-Saut dam, French Guiana - Emb289 P1 | ecosystem: Host-associated > Arthropoda: Insects > Digestive system > Gut ...
GGCTGCCGCGTACAAGTATTCGCGTACGGCGGTGTACATAGCGGCAGTTCTCGGAACCGTGTACGGCACTCTTTTGGCTTTGCTGCGCACGCCGCTTATCGGGCTTTTCTCGTTTGCGGACGCAGGTATTGCCGCAAATGCTGCCGCTTACACTGGCATTATGGCACTTGGGATACCTGCCGTTTTTGTGTTTTCGTCAATTTCAGGGACATTTGTCGCGTCGGGTAACGCAAAAACACCGCTTTTTATTGGCGGTGGTGCTCTTGCTCTTAATATGGTGCTTACGCCGCTGTTTATTTTTACTTTTGGACTTGGGGTTGCGGGGGCGGCGGTTGTCAGTGTTATTTCTCAATATTTCGGACTTGGCGTGGGGATTTTTGCAGTTAAGCGATTTAAGAGCCGCCCGTTTGCGGAGTATAAATTTTTTGATTTTAAGAAGCCTGAGCTGCTTGAAAATGCTTCAGAAAGCGTTTCCGCGCATACGAATGAGTTTGACAATAAGCCTGTTGTTGACTCTCAAAACTTTATCCGCAGGGCAAAACAAAGATTCGCCGCCATCATTTACGACATACGCTACGGCACAGCACACGATATTTTCAAAATAACCATTCCCATTTGTTTGGAAAACACCGCGTTTCCGCTACTGACTATGATTACCACGGGTATGGAAATATCCTTCGGCGACTATATCGCGTCCATTAGCCGTGTGGCGATACAAATGGAATCACTCACATGGTTGGTGGGTGCGGGCTTTGGCGCGGCGTTGACTGCCTTTGTCGGGCAGAACTTTGGCGCGGGCAACCATGACCGCATTGCCACGGGTGTAAGATATACAACGTATTCCCTGATAACGTGGGGGATATGCGTTTCCATGTTTTTATGGTTTGGCGGGGATCTTGTCTTTAGGATATTCCTGCACGACTATGCCGATTATCCGCAAAAGCACGCGCTGTTTATAACCTACATGCGAATGCTGGCAACCATACAGATTTTTGCCAATATAGAATTTGTGGCGGCAAACGCGTTTAGAGGTAAGGGGCGTACCATTCCGCCGTCAACGGTTGGTATTGTCAGCAATGTTATCCGCGTGCCGCTTGCGTTTGTACTTATGCGCACGCCCCTTGGTATTATCGGCGTGTGGTTGGCGATTTGTATTACCGCGGCGTTAAGGGGAATTGGGTCCGGGATTTGGTATTGGCTGGACAGCCGGCGCGAGCGAGAATTGTTGAATAAAAATGACGGAGAGGTTTAATGTCTACCTCATAGCCTCCGACAAACACAAAATCATCAACGCCTGCCCGTAGGTCATGGGTGTTATGGGGATATTCAAATAGAACTCCTTATCCCATCCAATGGGCGTGCCGTAGGATACATTTTCCACCGTGCCGTCTTCGGATATAAATTTCAAAATATTTTCGAGCGCGCTGTCGGCCAATTCCCGATAATCCTCGGGCAAAACTCCTTGGCGTATACCCTTTATTATACCGCACAAGAAACCTGCCGAGCCCGATATCTCCAAGTAAGAATTAGCATCGTCTATAACCGTATGCCACAGGCTGTTATTTGCATCCGCGTGTTCCTTCAACGCCTTAACCTGCGCTTCGTATATCGAAAGAAAATACCGCCGCAAGGCTGGGTCTATGTCAAACTCATTCAAATATTCCAAGATAGCAACTGTATACCAACAATTACCGCGTCCCCAGTGGATTTTGCCGTAATTGTGCTTTAGCTTAAAGTTATAACCGTGGTAAAACAGCCCCGCATCTTTGTTGAACAGGTACTTGATATGGCTTAGTATCTGATAGTTAACCTCGTCCAAGTAGTCTTTCCTGTCCAAAATTTTAGAAGCGCGAGCCAGGAACAACAACGTCATAAAAATGGTGTCGATAAGAATTTCGTCGTCGTTAGCACTGCCGGTTATCATATGCTGGAACAGGCCGTCGCCGGTGCGGATTAAGCCCTTGCTTTCCATAATCCAGTCTGCCCATTCCTTTATCAGGTCGAGATATTCATTTTTCCCGGTAATTTCATACAAATGGGTAAGAGTTAGCATGGGCGACGTTGTATTGACGTTTTTTTCTAAAATGCCTTCGGCTATGCGCTCGTCGTACCATTTTAGCAAGAATTCTAAAATGTCCGCGTCCCGGCTTACGGTGTAATATTTGTACAGGCCGAAAATGCCTACGCCCTGCGGCCATTCCCAGCAATCTATGTCAATAAGGCTTATGGGGAAAACTTCTTTCATGTCGTTATTTTTAAGCGTCATCATGCGGTTTGCTACTTGCTTTAGTTTTCCTTCGATTAGGCTGCGGTTTGTCATTATGATGTCACATCTCCCATTGGCGTTGTATCAAAATTAGTATAAGCGCGCGAAAATTTTTCGGAATCAGGGAGACAATTTTGGCACAACTCCATTGATTGCAAAAATTCTTCCAAGTTTGCGTATTCATCCAAGTTGCTTAGCTTTATAACCCACGTGTTCTCGCGCCCGTCGCTTACGAATTCCTTGTTGGTGCAAGAGCCCTTTGTGGTTAGCCGAAGTCCGTTTTTTGCCGCTATGCCTACAAGGCCGCGGTCTTTTTGCAGTACAACGGCGTTTGGAGTTATCAAATGCGCATCGAACTCCGAAAGCGGTACATACGCATGAGTGTAGCCTATTTTGTTATCACCCAGCTTAAAATGCAAGGTTGCCGTGTTTCCATCCTGTGTGGCGGATGGCAAAACGCCGTTGCCCGCCCAAAACGCGGGTCGTCCGGAGCCATAAGGCTGCCCTTCGCCCGGGTGGTTGACAAAAACTTGGGCGGTTTTGCCAAGCGAACAATGCACAATATGCTCCTGATATCCATTCATATAAGGCTTAAAGCCCACGGCGGAAGTCAAAATACCGTACGCGTCTTTGTACATATAAATATTCACATGGTCTTCAAATCCCTGAGTGGTTTGGTGAATAAGCGGTTTTGCTTGCGGGGCGATATACTTTGCGTATTCGGGTGGCGGCACGTAATCGCTAATTGCCGTCGGCAGTGCGAAATCCGCCTTGCAGGTGGTGGGCGTATTATACAGCAAATGCAAAAAGCCCGTCGTGCCGGAGGAATACACGCCTTTTATCTCGCGCTCGTAAAGCCTGCCTGCGGTACCCATAAGCGCGCCATCGAACGAGAACAGAGCTAAGCAGTGGCTTAACTTGTCCATGGCTTTTTTTGATTTCTCGCGCAAGTTTTCGTTGCCGTGCATGTACAGTACGGCAAGCCCAAGATAGTCTATTGGGATATATGCGGGGGAATTCCATTCGGTTATGAATTCGTCGAAAAAGCCGTCGAACCACGTCTCGAATAAGCCCTCTGCCTTCTTTTGCAGTTCGCGTCCTGTTAGCCCGCTGGACTCGAATACCTTATCGGGCAGCAATCCGCCCGCAATGTACTGGCAGGTGTGGAACATTAGCGCGTGATTTTCGGAGAAAAACCACATGACGTCGTTGCCCGGTTCGTCTATCCAGTATCGGAAACTAAGCATGGCTTCTTCTATTGTTGTCTTTACTTTTGGGGATAGCTTGTCGCCATATGCGATATATGCGTGCAGCAGAACAGCAAAGTGAAAATCTGCGCAATCCATTTTTGCAAAAATGCCTTTTATCTGGTCCATGATTATTTTTTCGGCTAGGTCTATATCGCGGCCTTGGTGCAGCAGGGCTGTTGCTTTGTATATATTGTGGACGGTGCTGTTTGCTACAAGGTCGATTGCGTGAGCCTTGCGCGCGTCCAGGCATGGTTCGTTGCGATTTAAGTTATCACTTGAGACAAACTGCGTGTCGATGTTTCTGCTTATTGCAATGCCGCCGTGTTCGCAGCCGATGTTAAGCAGGCAGTATCCTTGAAATTGCGATGATATATTCAGTTTATCCTGCCCGGGGGCAAGATTGAAGTTTAATGTTTCTGTCGGCTGTATCCCCGCAAGCCCGCCGCCAAGCGACGCTGGGAAGACTCTTACCGTTATAGTCTGCGCCACGTCAAACGGATTTTTTATATGCAAACTTGCCGGTTCGTCGATGTATGCTTCTTTGTCTACATACACATTATCCAGCATGGTTTCGATTTGCTTTAAACTGTTTGCGTCTACGCTGTCGTCAATTGGTAGACGCATGGTAAGAGCGGCGTCGTCCAAGCAGCGTAAGCGAAAATAATAATCCGTATCGCGCTCTGCCAAATCTTCCAAGCAGAATAAAATTTGGTTATCGCCTGTCTGCAGGTTAATGTCAAATTCCGTCCCTTTTACCATGTTACGGGTAAAAGGCGTGAAGTCTATCACAAGCTGCCCGTTTACCCAAAGGGTTGCCGCGCCGCAAGTTTCTATACGAAAACGTCGCTTTTCCGCCGTAGGGCTGTGCAACACTACTTTGCCGTAGCGTCTCAAATACGTAGGCACAAAGTAAAAACCCGAGGCTTCTACTCCTATGTTCCCAAATGGGAAGTACATGCTCCAGCTGCTGCCTGGCGCGGGCATGGGCGGCGTTACGCCCAGTCTGCCTTCAAGCATCTCCTTACGACATGGGTTTTCGTGTATGGAAAAATCCTTTTTCAGCCACTCGTTTATCCTGCCGGACAACGTAACCTTGCGAAACTCCCGCGGCTCTGTTGCCACAGGCGTTACCATAAAGCGGTTTACGTATCCGTTTTGTAACGGGTATTCAATGTACTTTGACATTTTTACTTCATGCCTCCTTAGTTGGCGGAATAAGTAGAAATCCGCATACGGATATTTTACACTTATACCTGCAATAATATAGCAATTGTATCATTAAGGTATAAAAAAAACTTACAGTTTTCCTTGAAAAAACCATAAGTCCTTGTCAATTAACCCCGCTGCTTCGCCTTGCAGACGAAACATTTAGGTTAATATTGGAAATTTTAGGGGCGAATAGTGTTCGCCTGTTACGCCAATCGCAATTTGTTTGAATTTCAACTGGTGAGTGACACTCACCAGTTGAAAAAGTAATCTCAGTTATTTTTATATTTCGCGATTAAATGCTGCATCAAAACCTCTATCAAAATGAAAAAAACAGAGCGGGACTTCAAGTACGGGTCCAGGTCTAAATTTTGAAAAGAATCAGTTAAAAAAACCACATTATCGATATCATTTAAAAGCTCGGTGTTATATTCCTCCGCGATAAGAACATAGCCGGCTTTTTTTTCTTTTGCGTGACTAAAAATCTCAGAGAATGAGCGAAACTTGCCTGTGGTTGAAAACACAATCAGCAGGCTTTCTTCATTAATAAGATTTTTTACCACGCTTTCTTCATTGGCGGTGATGATAAATTTTTGCGTGATAATTTTCAATTTGTATTCAAAATATTCGGCGCAGAGAAACGAAGGGCCGTAGCCGAATAAAATTATGCGGTCGTAGCGGTTAATCAGGGCAAAAAGACGGTTTACAATATCCATATTAAAATCATCGATAAAGCCCCTGATACGCGTGATTTCGTCGCTGCTTTCCCGCAATTTTTTATCCGCGTTATCTTTTCCGTATATGAAATTTATGTAGTCCTTGTAGCCGTCAAAGCCCAGCTTCTTGACGAATTTTGAAATTTTGGAGGGAGAGACACCACAAATATTGGCCGCGTTTGTGATTTTAAGATTCCGGTCCGATTCGGCCGCCTTCAAAATTGTATCATGTATCGTCAATTCCAAATTGTTTAATTTACCCATATCCATTTGAAACATCAAAACACCTTTTTCATTAATTTAACACGCCCTAGATATTGTACTACATCCAGAATCACAAACAAAGGAAAATTTTCCGGAAAATTTTCCACACAACAAGAAAATTGTCAAAAAAACGGAAATTTTTCTTGACAGGCTGTAAAAAATGCGATATTGTTTCCACTAAGCAGTTTGTACAGCCAAAAATCAAAAAAAAAATTAAGGTGGTAAAAAATGAACAAAGAAAATATGTTAAGTGATTTGAAATTGATGCTGACTGACCAGCAAATAAACATTAACCACGAAGATTTATACGATGCCGCTGCCGACCGTTATAAAAAATACGCCAAGGCCAAAAAGGTGCTGGATGTGCCGCCGCCTGTGGCCATTGTTTATCCTAAGGATACGGCGCAGGTGCAAAAGTTGTTGATGTATTGTAACGAAAACGCAATCAACGTCATCCCCAGGAGCGGCAAAACCGCAACAGAGGGCGGTCTTGAAAACTGGAAAGAGCTTACTCTTGTCATCGATAGTAAGTTTTTGGACAAAATTATTAAAATTGACACATATAACATGCAGGCCACAGCCGAGGCCGGCGTAAAATTGCAAGACCTCGAGGACGAACTTCGCAAGGTTGGTTATACCACGGGTCACTCGCCGCAATCCAAGCCTGTGGCGCAAATGGGCGGCCTTGTTGCAACCCGCAGTATAGGCCAGTTTTCGACCCTTTACGGCGGCATCGAGGATATGGTTGTGGGGCTGGAATGCGTTTTCCCGTGCGGCCATATTTCCCGCGTCAAAAATGTATCGCGCAGAGCTGGCGGCCCGGATATTCGCCACATAGCCATCGGTAACGAAGGTGCTTTGTGTTTTATCACGGAAGTTACCGTTAAAATTTTCAAATATTTCCCACAAAACAACAAGTTTTACGGGTACCTGACCAAGGATATTGACACGGGCATTAAAATCCTGCGGGAAGTGATGGTAAACGGCTTCCGTCCGTCTGTTGCGCGCGCCTATGACGAAGGCGACGCGGCGCAGCATTTCTATCATTTTCACAAAAACAAATGCGTACTGCTGTTTATGGCAGAGGGGCCAAAAGGCATTGTCGAGGCCACCGGAGCCGCTATTGAAACGGCTGTCGAAAAGTTTAAAGATGGCATTGTCGAGCAAGTGGAAAGCGGCTTGATAGAAGGCTGGTTTAATAATTTAAATTGGTCGCAACAGGACATTGACGACGAAGTCGAGGGCATGATTGAAAATGACCGCCACGCGGGCTTTACAACGGAAGTTTCCGGAGATTGGGAAACCATTGTTCCAATTTATTACAATGTAATAAACCGCATAAAGACCGAATTCCCGCGGTTTAATGACCTTAACCTGCTGGGCGGGCATTCGTCGCATAGCTATATCAATGGTACTAATATGTATTTTGTCTACAACTACGTGATAAATTGCGCCCCGGAAGACGAAATGCGGATTTATCATCATCCATTGCAGCGCATTATCGTGGAGGAAACGCTGAAACTTGGCGGTTCTATGTGCCATCATCATGGTATTGGCAAATATCGCAACGAGTGGACTGCCGAAGAACATGGCAGTGCCTATTTCATGCTGGAGAAGCTAAAAGAAGCCTTCGACCCTAAGGGTATCATGAATTTTGGCACAATATACTATGAAGAAGAGGGAGCAAAATATCAGAAGTAGGTAAATATTATGAAAATTGGATGCCTTGTGAAATTCGTTCCCAATGTGGACAATTTTAAATATGATTACGAAAAAAACGTGATTGTCCGAGAAAATTCCCATATGATTTTGAACCCGGATGATTCCGCGGCGGTGGCTTATGCCTTGCAGTTGAAGCAGGCGCACCCGGGCAGCCATGTAGAAATTATAAGCATGGCACCGACAAGCATTCTCTCGCTTGCCCGCGACATTCTTAGGGTTGGCGCAGACAAATTTGTTCTGCTTTCGGACAGGATGTTTATAGGCAGTGATACCTTCGCGACTGCTGTGACGATTTCCAAGTTTGTTCAAAACCGGCACTATGACATTATATTAAGCGGAAGCCACAGCCTGGATGGCAGCACATCACATGTGCCGTCCCAACTGGCGGAGCTTTTGGGGATTGCGCAGCTTTCGGGTATCTGCAAGGTTTTGGAAATTAACGATAGTTTCGCCAAAGTTGAAGTGGAAAGCGAAAGGGAAGTGCTTACGTATGGCATTAACTTGCCTGCAATCTTGTCGCTGGTTAAGCAAAGCGGCTACAAAATGCCATTTGTGCGCTACGACGACCTGGATTTGGATGTTGATGACAAAATTGAAGTTGTTTCGGGGCAGGAGCTGGGTTTGGCGGCAGAAGAAACAGGGCTTGCGGGTTCTAAAACCGTCGTAAAAAAGACCTACAGCCCCGAGGACATCCGCCGGGAGACTATTCATGTAAAAGCCGATGAGGCAGGAGCTGGGGTTGTGTATGAATTCCTTGTGGATAAGGGGTATATTAATAGACTTCCGAAACATTTTTGCAATCTTCCGACAGTTTCTGAGGAGGTCTAATGAACAAAACGCTGATATTCTTTGATTTGGGCTATACCGATACATCGCTGGAGTTGCTTGCTGCGGTAGAAAAGATAGGGACTTCGGGTGAAAAGCGTGAAATATCCGCGAAGCAGATTTCCATACAAACCGATTTGCGTCACGGCCAAAGCCCGCATGGACTAGCTTATGCGTTGTGCATTAACCACAGCGAAGAAGACTTGGCAAATATTTCAGCAGAATTTGACTGCATAATAAAAATCAACGACGAACAATTGCAGAGCTTTGATGCCGCAAATATCGCAAGCGCGATAGTGGAAGTCCAGCAAATTCACAATTTTGATACCATATTACTCCCTGCCACGGCAAACGGAATGGCCATAGCCCCGCGCGTTGCAATGCGACTGGGTACAGGACTAACGGCCGATGTAACCGATGCGGCCGACGGGCAGCTGATACGCCCGGCCTTTGACGGCAAGATTTTGGCAGGCATAGTTAACAAAGATGGCGTAAGGCCGTTAATGGCCACAATTCGCCCCGGTGCATTCAAGTACAATTTACGGCAAGCAAAAACCGCGCGTGTTGTAGCGCATATTTTCAGTAGCTATGCACAAAGCGGCTTGCAATTGCTGGAAACACGTGCAAAGCCGCCATCCAAGGATATCCGCGACAGTCGCGTGCTGATATCGGGCGGCGGCGGAATCGCGAAAGATTTTCACAAGCTGGAGATTCTTGCAAAAGCTCTAAACGGCCAAGTTGCCGCAAGCCGCAAAATAGTTGACGCGGGCATTGCGCGGCGCAATATCCAGGTAGGGCAATCCGGCAAAACCGTAACACCCGCGCTGTACATGGCATTTGGCATATACGGCGCATTGCAGCATGTAGAAGGCTTGAAAAATGTTAAGCACCTGATTGTTGTCAATACCGACCGCTTTGCTCCGCTTTGCTATATGGCAAACATCGTTGTGGAGGGCGACGCGGCGGAATTTCTGGAATTGCTATGCACTCGGATAAGTACATTAGGGCGCATACGCCCATAAAAATAAGGAGGAATACTATGGACATTACTGCTTTCAACATGGACTATTTTTCCATCAAAGGGAAAAACGCAATCGTTACAGGCGGGAACACCGGCCTGGGTCAGGCTTTTTCGTTGGCACTGGCAAAAGCGGGGGCAAACATCCTTATGCCCAGCATTATGCCCGACGACCCGGCATTTACCAAGCTGGTAGAAGCCGAAGGCGTAAAGGCACTGTACATGGAAGCCGACATTACAAAAGATGGTGTTTGCGCCGCAGTTGTCAAAAAGTGCGTGGACGCGTTCGGCTCTGTGGACATCGTGGTAAACTGCGCGGGCATTTGCCTAATCGAAGAGGTGCGTAATTTTGGCAGGGACATGTGGGACCCGATGATTTCCATTAATCTTACCGCCGCTTTTGAAATGAGCTACGAAGCCGCAAAATTTATGATTGACCAAAAAAGCGGCAAAATTATCAACATTTGCTCTATGTTCAGCTATTTGGGCGGCCAGTGGTCACCGGCATATGCGGCCAGCAAGCACGGTATTGCGGGCTTGACCAAATGCTACTGCGACGAGCTTGCCCAATACGGCGTGCAGGTTAACGGCATCGCGCCCGGTTATTTCAAAACGCCTGTGGCAAAGGCTTCCATGGAAAACCCGGAACGCAACAAGTGGATTGTCGACCACACACCGGAAGGCAGATGGGGCGATATCCATGACTTGATGGGCGCGACAGTATTTTTGGCAAGCAAAGCATCTGATTTTGTAAACGGACATGTTCTGGCTGTAGATGGCGGATTTTTGGTGCGCTAGACGCATAATTTTATAGGAGGTCTATTGTGGACAAAGCTAAACTTAAACGGTATTTTCAATTTTTGCTGGTTGTACTTGCGGCGGGCAGCATATACCCACTCATTTACATACGCACCGGCTACCAACAGACAGTCTTGGATGTTTTTGGCATAGAGCTTTCTCAGCTTAACATCCTTTATACGGCACTTGGCTTTACTTTTGTTGCAGGTTATTTCCCAAGCGGCTGGCTTGCGGATAAATTCTCCGCAAAATGGCTTTTGGCAATTTCTATGTTTATGACATCCCTGGGCGGATTCTGGTTCGCGCAGATTCCGTCATACGGCAGCGTTGTTGTCATCTTCGTCCTTTGGGGCTTCTTCTCGGTTTTCACATTCTGGTCTGCCCACATGAAGCTTGTAAAATTGCTTTCGACCCCGGCGGAAGAAGGCCGCTTCTTTGGCATATTGGACGGCGGGCGCGGTTTGATTGAAGCCATATTGGCGGCAATTGCCGTAATTATCTTTGCCGCTCTTATTGGCCGCGGTGCAGGAGGTCAGGAAGACCCACGCGGCGCGCTGCAAGGCGTAATCTATATGTACGCCATCACAATGCTTGTGGTATCCGTGCTGGTTGCCATTTTCGTTAAAGAAGACAAGGACGAAGCCAAGGTCGAAGAAGTAAAGCGTAAAGCTACCTTCCAAGACTTTAAGGAAGTATTCAAAAACAAATTTGTTTATATTTTGGGCGCGGTAATCTGTATGGGTTACTTTGTCACATGGTCACAGTTCTTTATGGGAGGCTTTTTGGAAACCAGCGTGGGCGTAAGCGCGGTCACGGTGGCCACCGTTATGATGATTTTCGTTTGGATGCGCCCTGTCGGCGGTATCTTGGGCGGCTTTTTGGCAGATAGAATAGGCAAAATCAATGTAGTGGGTGGCTCTATTGCTCTTGCGTCCGCTTGCTTGATTCTGCTGGCACTCCTGCCGCGCGACGTAAATCAAGTGGTATTTTTCATTATAGTAATTTCCGCCGGTTTGTTTATTTTCTGTATCAGAGGCACATATTGGTCGCTGCTTGGCGATGTGCGCGTTAGAAAAATTACTATGGGTCTGGCCATCGGCTATATTTCGTTCTTTGGATATTTGCCCGATATTTTGGCACCTCAGGCTTCAAACTTTGCATTTGGTAACTTTGCCGACGGCAATGCCGCGTATTTCATCATCACGGCTATCATTGGTATAGTTGGTGTGGTTATGTGCTTCGTTTTCAAAAAAGTAACGCAAAACCAGCCGCCTCTGGCTGAAGATGAAGAAGTGCAATTGGTTGAAAGTGCAGAATAAATAACATGAGCAATTAATTTCAGTTGCCTAGTGACACTAGGCAACTGAAATTAGCGAAGATTAACCTTCTTCTGAAATCAGAATGAAGCGTGTTAAAATGTCTTGGAATTATACTATGCACGGGCAGGAATTTCACCTGCCCATGCCACCGGCGGTTGTCGTAAACGGGCAACTTCGAATTTAAAAACGGAAGAAGTTGCCTGTTCGCAGTATAGGCACCTCCTCAGGGAGCATTTTAGCGCACATGAATTAACTTTCAAAAGAAGTCTATAATTTTAAACTTGCTATATCAACGAGGTGATTTATGAAATATATTATCGGCGTGGACAACGGCTCTCAAAGCACCAAGGTAATGATTTTTAACCAGCACGGCGACGTTATTGTGCAGGCCAGCGAACCCTTGCGACCCATGATGCACAGGGAACCCGGCTGGGTAGAGCATCCCGATGACGACCTTTGGGATTCTGTCAAAAATGTGCTTAAAGCCGTAATGGCAAAATTCGAAGGCGACCCCGCGCAAATTGTGGGACTTGGCCTTTGCACAATACGCTGTTGCCGCGTGTTTATGAAAGCGGACGGCAGCTTGGCGGAGCCTGTTATGTCGTGGATGGATGTGCGCTCCTACACGCCTTTTGAGGATAGGGACGACATTGCATATACTTGTCCTACCACGGGATATGTCACCCACAAACTGACAGGCGAACTAAAGGACACCGCCGCAAACGCGTTCCAATGGCAGTTTCCCATAGATGTAAACACCTGGCAGTGGACGGAGGACAAGGAGCAGTTCGATAGCTTCAAAATCCCGCGCGAAAAGCTGCTTGACCTACAAATGCCGGGCACTATTTTAGGGCATGTAACAGCAGAAGTCGCAGCCCAGACCGGTTTGCCGGTGGGCCTGCCGGTTGTAGCGACAGGCAATGACAAGGCTGTGGAAGCCCTGGGTGCGGGCTTGGTCGAAAAAGGTGTCGGGCTGGTTTCTTGTGGCACATACATGGCCTCAATGGTGCATGGGGACGATTATATCAGCGGCCCTTCGGCCTTTTGGTCTAACCTGAGCTGTGTACCCAACGAATACCTATACGAAAGCACAGGCATAAGATTTGGGATGCGCCATGTATCATGGTTTAAGGAAATTTTGGGCGAAGAGCTGGATAAATTGGCTCAAAGCCAAGGACTTGTACTGGAAGAATATCTGGCAAACGAAGCCGGAGACGTTCCGGCCGGTTCGGACGGGCTACTGATAATACCCGACTGGCTTGCCCCGGCCACCGACCTGTACAGAAAGGGCATAATACTGGGCCTTACAGACCAAACGTCACGCGGCCATATTTACAAAGCCATCCTGGAAGGCATTGTACTTACCATAAAAAATTGCTACGAAGCCATGATAAATGAACTGGGCATAGCACCGGACAAAGTAATAATTTCCGGCGGCGGCTCTAACAGCGCGCTAATGATGCAAATTTACGCCGATGCCCTGGGCGTAACCACCACCCGCAACGAAATTAACGGGGCCGTGGCAATGGGTTCCGCCATATGCGCCGCCGTTGCGACAGGCCTGCACAAGGATTTCCACGAGGCTGTGCAAAATATGGTGAAGCAAAGGGATGAATTTACCCCCAATATGGATAACCATAAAGTTTATACGAAAATAAACGATGGCATTTACAAGCAGTTGCCGACTTTGATGGAGGGTATTTTGAAGCAAGCCTATGAGGCGACCGGCGATTAATACTATGCATAAAAAAACACATTTTTAAACATTAGCATTTTGGGCAATCCTTTCATATGATGTAATATGCAAGCATCAGCTTGACCAAATTTGGTCAAATTGGTGCTTGTACACCTTTATTGGTTTTTTAAGACAGGAAAAAGCCCATATGTTAAGGCTTGAAAATGCCTTGCTTATGGGCTTTCATAATCTCGATTATTACATTATGAGGATTCGGGTTCTGTTATGCGGAAGTTTGTTTGCTGGGTCGCAATTATTCGTTTCCTAAAATCATCTGCACAATAATGTACAAGGCCTCTAGGTTTAGTGCCATAGCTGTTTGTCCGCCGATAACTTTTTTGGGAGTTCCGTTTTTGTTTGTTAGGGTTTTAGATGTGAGCCAAAAATAATTATACTCGTCACCTGTTTCGATTTCAAGACTGTGAACATCGCTTAAAGGCATAGCTTTTTCCTGTTTCTTTTCGATATAAATGAACTGTCCGCTACGCAATTTCAAATCCGGGCCAAATGAAATTTCTGCATCGGATATATTGTCCATTGTTAAACCATCCAGTAACCATCGTGTATAAAGCACGCCAAATTTATCAGCGAAATCTCTGAAATCGGAGATAGTTGATTTGCGCAGAACCACCACTGTGCCATCTTTCATTCGTATCGTAACCGACTCTTGCCCCAAAGACCCTAACGGAATCGCCACGCCGCCAATTGCTACGGCACTTGTTTCCAGCCTTATACCCTCGATATCGTTAAACCCTGCCTCTGTTACTTTTGTCCCATGAACGTACACGATGCCTTGTTCGTAAAGGGTGATTGAGGACTGCTTAGAGCGCACAAAGGATAAAATAACAAATATAAGTCCCACAACGATAAATATAGCGATAAAAACAGGTACTAAGTGTGCATCTTCTTCGACTACAACGCCCAGCTCGGGGTTAAGGGTAAGCACAATGCCTGCGGCAACAAAAGCAAAAGCCGCAATTAGGTATAAAACTCTCTTTCGCAATCCTCTTCCTTTTGATGCAACAGAAACCAACAAGATTTTTCCAAACCGTTCTTCGCAGTTCATTTTTTTCATCCCTTCTAAGTTTTATTTGGTATTCATATTAAACGCTGTGCTGTAGCGTTAGATGTTTCCAAGGGCTTTTGTCGTCGTTATGCAGACGCTCAATTATGTCAATTGTATTGGTAAGCTGCATGCCTGTACCGCCCCACATTGCGCGGCCTACTGCATATGACTTGCCAAATTCCACCCAATCGGCATAGCGCGACACACTTTCATTTTCCGCAAGAAAAATATATTCCCACGCCTGTGATATAGATATATGCTTTAACTCATAGCACCACCGGGCTACGTTGACCATGCGCCCCATATCCCATGCCGCGGTATCAATGCTCTCCAATTCATTTTTACTGCCCACAATATTACGCTTGTGCAATTCTTCAAAGGTTTCTATCAAGTTGTTATAGCTTTGCAAGTAATTATCGTATTTATCCATCACGGCACTATAAATTTGTATGCACAGACTGATGGTTTCATCATCACCGAATAATTCTTTCAATGTTTGTTCGACTTTTTCGTCAGAAGTTTCGCCGGACATATTATGTAGTCTGTCGATATGAGGCTCTAGTATTTCAGCTTCACGCCTGTATTTATTTGCAATATCATCTTCTATCAACGGCAAGTTTACCGATTGATATGCTCTCACAAAATCCTCAAAGGACGGCTCCCGGTGCCATGCTTGCCCAACATTCGCCAAAATAACATTATACATTTGGCTATGTCTTTTGTTTTTAAGGCTGTCCAGCGTTTCTACAGCCGTTTGTGAAGAATCAATACCCCACCATTCACTTAATGATTTTTGTGTATTCGTGCCTGTGCCTGTTACCAGGCTATCCCAATATTCTGTTCGCACCCCGGCCAGAATCGCACCAACACTTATTGCTCGTAGTTGTGCGTGTGACAAGGGTTCACTCTTTAAGTTGCGTGGAAAATTTTTCTTCAATACCGCACGTAAGAACTGAACAATCATCTCAATTTCCTCCTTAAAAAATATGAATACAGCCGCCTATACTGACGGCATAACCGTTTTGTAGAAAACATTTCTACTTCGGTTATTTTATTCTTCAATTTCATACCATACTCGTCAAGACTTTTTGATTTATCCAAAAGATGTGAATTATGCGACCATGATAATTGTGCAGACAGTGTCTGCACAATTTCCTCGTCCGCAACAAACTCCGCAAACTTGCGCAGATATTTCAAGTTTCGCACTGAATATCCCTTTGCGTTTGGAAATTCTAACTTTATATCACGAGCGAGGTTATCAATAAATTTATTGCCCCATACGCTGTTTTCGATTATAACATTACCGATATTCCAATAAAGCAATATCAATTCACGGTTTGCACCCAAAACGGCTTTGTATTGGGCGTTTTGGACTCACAAAATATCATACCATATCTCATGTCGAATTTCTATACAAAAATTTCCTGTTCCCCGTTGTCGGCTACGGAAAACGCGGGAATCCCAATACAAAGCTAAAGTTTTGATTACGTGATACTCCAAATATACTCATGCCGCTTCAAAACTGTCCCATAGAACGCAGGAAATTTTTCGCAAGATAAGGAGATGAAAGCCGCGGCATTAGGCGCAGTGAGCATAGCGAACGTTTCCCGCGCCGCGCACCAGAGTGTGCGCAAGGTTTTTATCGACGCAGTATTGCGGAAAATTTACAAGTTATATGGGACGGTTTTGGGGTGGTATGAGTATAAAAACATCTTTATCAGCGATGCGACTAAGCGAGAGTTTCTATATTGTCGCACACCGATAGAGATGTTTTTTTATTAACAAAAAATTTCGCACCCACCCCCAAATGACAAATTTTTCCATCTCGCCGCCGTATACTTTCCATGGTGATACTATGACTCTGTACGCAGATATGCTTTTCTTCATCAACTTTATAATGAACGCGTTTATCCTATGGGTTGTGGCCAAGATTATTCGCAGTAAAAAAAAGTTCCGCTGGGTTATCCTTGGCGCGGGGGTTATGTCGCTGCTGTATACGCTGCTTATTGCCGTACCGGCCTTGCGGTTTGTAAACGTGGCTTTGGCGTCGGTGGTTATTTTGGCAGTGGGGGTAGTGGTATCCTTCCATCCCAAGGATGCTAAGCTGTTTTTGCGGACGATGGTAGTCTCGTACTGCATTGCCTTTGCGGTGGGCGGGCTTGGGATGGCACTTTTCTTTCTCACAGATATCCCGTACGCGATATATTTTATCGCAGGCGATTGGGGCGGCGTGTTTCGTGCCGTCTCGTGGCAGCTGGTACTGGTTGGCACAGTAACAAGCTACATACTTATTAAAATAGGAATGAAAATTCTCGAACGTCACAGTTTAAAACGTCAAATGCTGTGCAGCGTCCAAGTTTTTATGGGAGAAGCAAATGCGTCGTTTGACGCACTGGTGGACACAGGCCACAGCCTGAAAGAGCCGCTTAGCCAATCCCCTGTGATAATAGCCGAATTCGAGCATGTAAAAAACTTTCTCCCCGACGGGCTTAGGGTACTCTTTTACGAGAACCAAGAAAACGACTTTACGGGACTGATATCCGGAGACGATTCGTTTTACAAACGCATCCGCATGATACCATTCACCAGCTTAGGCCGCAGTAACGGAATGCTGATAGGCTTTCGCCCCGACCGTGTTACGGTAGATACAAAAGCCCCCCCGCCCGACGTAATAATAGGAATATACAACGACAAACTATGCCGCGACGGCAGATACCAAGGGCTGCTAAGCCCGGAGCTGGTATCGCAAACCTAACCCAACAATAAAGGTATATTTAACATGAAACCTAACTCAACAAGAAAGGTATACATAACATGAACCCCAACCCAACAAGGAAGGTATCCATAAAATGAACCCCAAACCAACAAGAAAGGATAAATTTTTCATGTTCGAAGCAATATACAAAAAAGCTAAACACATGATTTTGGGCGCGCTGGCCCTAACCGACAACACATCAGACAGCTACTACATAGGCGGAAGCGAAGTACTACCGGCTCCATTGGCAACGGAAGAAGAAGCAAACGTGCTGGCACAGCTTGGCACCCACGACGACACACAAGCCAAAGCCACCCTGATAGAGCGCAACTTGCGCCTGGTAGTATACATAGCCCGCAAGTTCGAAAACACAGGCATAAACGTAGAAGACCTTATCTCCATAGGAACAATAGGGCTGATAAAAGCGGTCAATACATTTAGCGTAGAACGCAAAATAAAACTGGCCACATACGCCAGCCGCTGTATAGAAAACGAAATACTAATGTACCTGCGCCGCAACACCCGCACCAAAAGCGAAGTATCCATAGACGAGCCGCTTAACGTGGACTGGGAAGGCAACGAACTACTGCTGTCCGACATCCTAGGTACGGAATCCGACGTAGTCTCCCGCGACTTGGAAGACGAGGTAGACCGGGAACTGCTGGGCACAGCAATGGAAAAGCTAAACGACAGAGAAAAGCAGATTGTAGAACTGCGCTTCGGTCTGCTTTCCGGCGGCGAAGAAAAAACCCAAAAGGAAGTTGCCGACATTTTGGGAATATCACAATCGTATATATCCCGTTTGGAGAAGAAGATTATCGGCCGGTTGAAAAAGGAAATTAACCGGATGGTGGTGGAATGAAAAAATCCAACTGGTGATTCTCACTCACCAGTTGGATTTTCTTTTTGATGGTTACAACAACCTTACCAAATCCATGACGCATCATATTTCTGTATGTTTTCATCTGCGGTTATAATTGTCATCTTTTGCAGAAGTGCGGTTGCAATGATAATTCCATCGAATGGGTCACGATGAAAAAGCGGAAGGGTGTTGTAAGCTTCAAGACACCCCTGGTTAATACCAATAATACCAAAGCCGTTCATCTCAACTTCGGAAAAAACACCCGACAAGCCATTAGGGAGTGGCAACTTTCCAATACGATTCTTTATTGAAATTTCCCACAAGGTAGCAATACTAATGAATTTATAAGTGCCTTTGTCTAAAATGATTCTTTGCGCCGATGGAGACAATTTATCCGAATCAAATATTGTCCATAACAACACATGTGTATCCAAAAGATAGTCCATTAGTACATGTACTCCTTCATTTCGTCCAAAGGCTCGTTAAAATCATCCGGAATTTTTATAGTACCATTCAACTTCCCAAGTACAGGGGTTTTATTCATATCCGGTTTAAGTAGATAAAGTAGGTTATCTTCTTCGGCTTTGTTTATCGGCTCGATAAACATAATTACGACTTCATGCGGCCCATCTACAGAAATGGGCTGCTTAGGCTTAAAATTAACACCATCATAAATTGCTTTTACAGCATACATGTCATTCCTCCTTTATTCCCAAATTAGCACTTATCGGCAGAGCTGGTGCTGTACGCTTTGCAAGTGCTCTGTCGGAATGATTATAGCATGGGTATTAAAGTACCACAAGAAAGCAAAAGCAACTCCAATTTACTACTCCCTATCACTAACAACCAATCCCGCATTGGCAAAAAAACCGCGCACCCACTCGTCCCAAGCAATATCCAGCGATTTTTCAAACAAAAATTCCCGCTGGGCGGTGCCGGTGGTAAAATTCACACTATCATTTTCATATGCAAAATTTAAAAACAACGCCGCCGCGTTGCTATGTATTTCGTCAAGCCCTTCTGCCCTGTATGAGAAAACTATTTTCACATGCTTTGGCTTGGGGCTTGCTTTAATTATTTCAAAAACCACAGGACGCAACGCTCCCCAAGTGGAAAAGCCGGGCTTTTTATCGTCCTCGGCTTCCAGCGTTCCGTCTATGTTAAATCGCGTAGCCGTGGCTATTTCCACACTGCGCACTTCAAATGTATCAAAAATATCCTCGCGTAAAAGTTTTCCCATAAAAGCTCTTACTTCGGTGTTGTTTAGTTCTAATGCAAGCATTTCAAATGTCCTCTCTCGCGGGAGTGGCCGAACTGCGTTGTTAAGACTCGCTATGCACGCCCTATCCTCCGCCGGTAGCGCAGAAAACCGCTGCGCTAATGCGCTGCGGGGGCTTAGCGACCGCTCGCTTTTAACAACGCAGTTCGGCCACTCCCCTTTCTCGTAGGTTAAACCGCTATAATTTCAAGTGGCTAGCCACACTAGCCACTTGAAATTCACGCCGCCAACCTACAAAAACAAAATAATCTGCACAATAACAAACCCGATAAAAAATACCAACAGCCCAAACGCCAACGACCCAACAATAGGCTTCCAAGATTCGGGATTGGGCCTAAGCAGAGTGGCCACCCTGGAGCGGTTTTCATGCCCGACGGTATGCGCGAGTTTGCTGCCGCGCACAGTAGCACCTATATCCGTATTTTCGTTAACAGCAATCCAGTGGTTGCGGAACGTAGTAAAACTACGATACGCAAGCGAGGCAGCTGCGGGAATAATACCACACAGCACACGCGCAATAAGCGTCCCTGCAAACGGCAATGCCCGCCCAAACAGCGGCCGGTATATCAGTAGCTCAAGGTCGAGCCAGGCAGGCCAAAGGTTTACATAAACCACACGCCCGTCGCCGTCCTTCTTCATAAAATATACCCGTACAATTAACAAATACACGATTCCGCCTATCAAAATGGAAGCAAAAGCAGCCCGCAGCGGCAACAAGCTAAAAAACTCCAACGCGTAAGTGGGTGCCGCCCCCTGCATAAACACCTGTCCATACTCGCCAATGGGAATCATAAACAAATATGGCGCAAACCCAAGTACAGGCAACACTAAAGCACAAACAAACAGCACCGCGCCGGAAAGTTTTGACATGTAACGCTTGTTAAGCGCGGTCATAGCGTCTTGATTATGTTCATTTTTCTCCACGCACAGGCATACAAACAGCTTTATCATATACGCGGTAGTAAGCCCGCCGGCCAGCGTAAACAAGGCCTCTGCCACTTGGAAGTAGTACGTAAAGAAGCTGTATTCCTTAAACAGCCAAATATGATAAATCAAACTATCATGCAAAAGCGTCTTGCTGATATACCCGCTCCACAGCGGCAGCCCGATAATCGCCAGCACACCCATAAGGAAGCAAAACGCAAACAGCGGCTTCCCACGGCCAAAGCCGCGCACCTTGTTCAAGTCAAGCTCATGTACATTCATAACAACAACGCCCGCAGCCAAGAACAGCAGCAGCTTAATCAAGGAATGGTTAACCATATGCAAGAGCGTACCCTGCACAGGCATACTGCTGTAGTACGGATTAGTAAGGAAACTTTGCATACCAATTCCCAAAATAATAAACCCAATTTGCGAAACGGAAGAATACGCAATGGTTCGTTTCAAGTCGGTAGAAAACAACGCCAAAACAGCACCTGCCAGCATCCCCACAATGCCGATGTTAAGCATGAGCATTCCCCAGCCCGTGTGGCGGTGGAAAATAAGCGAACCCAAAATAATAACGCCAAAAACACCAACCTTGGTCAAAACCCCGGACAGCAATGCACTGGCGGGAGCGGGAGCCGCCGGGTGCGCACTTGGTAGCCAAATGTGCAACGGGAACATACCCGCCTTGGCACCAAACCCGATAAGCATAAACGCCGCAGCCACATACAAATGCGTCATGCTGCCGTCAAAGCTTTGCATCGCGCCATGCAGCGCGGCAATTTCTGTAGTTTGCAAAAGATGCGCAAGGTTAACAACGCCAAACAGCAACGCCATTCCGCTTAAAATAACCACGCCCATATACGTTTGCGCGGCACGGATAGTGGCACGTTTTTCGTCATGCATAACCAGCACATATGAGCAAAATGACACAATTTCAAAAAATAAAAACGTAGTAATCAAATCCGCCGAGAAGAAAACACCAAGCGTGGCACTAAACGTAAGCAGCAAGAAAAAGTAATACCGGTTACGGTTCCGATAATGATGCGCAAAATATTCCTTGGAAAATAGCGTAGTCATAAGCCACATGAAAGCCGCGATAAGCCCGTAAACAGCCCTAAAGCCATCCATACGAAAATAAATCCGCAGCCCCATAAAAGCCCGCCATTCAAAATAAGGCGGATTCTGATTACATGACAAAAAAGCTAACGCTAGCATACCGCCAAAGGCTGCAATCACCACAAAATTAACAAAATAATCCCGCAGGACTTTACTCTTGCGCCCAATAATATAGCCTGCAACCGCGCCTATAAGCGGCCACGCTATCAACAATATAAAGCCCGGGTTCCCGGATAATGACATGGTATCCACCTCTCAAAAATATGTGCTTTGTATAAATGGAATGGATAAATCCGTTCGCTACACAATCTTCAATACTTTCAACTGGTTAGTGACACTAACCGGTTGAAATGAGTTGTTTCTATTAAACTGCAAATATTAGGGGTCAAGGGGACTCGTCCCCCTGCGGTCTTGGAATAAATTTAAAATACAAGCGCGGCAATATCACGCACAAACCCAATAATAAAAAACGCAAACATTCCCAGCACCACACCACTCGCGCTAAGCACAATAAGCGGAATCGTCATGCCGCGCTTAGGTTCTGCCTTAGCTAGGTTTTTATAATCAAAATCGTCGCCTGGGAAAAACGCGTTGGCAAAAATAGGCACAAGATACCCCGCCGTAAGGATGGCACTTGCAATAAGCACTACCGCCCCCACGATGCCAAGCACAGTTCCCGAACTGACACTGCCAAGCACAAGATGCCATTTGCTTATAAACCCACCTGTGGGCGGCACACCTATAAGCGAAACCGCCGCAATGGCAAAGCACCACATAGTTACGGGCATAACCTTACCAATGCCCTTCAATTGCTCCACATATCTTAGTCCGGTCTTGTGTTCGACAGCTCCCGCCGACAAAAACAGCGCGACCTTTACGATTCCGTGAAACACAACATGCACCATAGCTCCCAAAAACGCAATGGGGTTAAGCAAAACAATACCGAAAAGAATGTATGACAGCTGACTAACCGAAGAATAAGCCAGACGCCGCTTAAACAGTCTCTCTCTAAAAGCCAGCATAGACCCGGCAAACAGCGTAAACACCGCCATGCCCGTCAGTACGGCTTGCGCCCAAGACCCCTGCAAAAAATCCGCGCCGAAAATATAAAAAGTAACACGCAAGATAGCAATTACCGCAATTTTCGAAACAATACCGCTAAGCAAAGCCGCCGCGGGTGCCGGTGCCGTAGGGTAGGAAGCTGGTACCCATTCAAACAGCGGCCAAATATAAGCCTTGGTACCAAATCCGATAAACGCCAGCAAAAACATAGCCAGAAGCAACCCTTCGTTGGCCGCCAGCACTTCCGGCGTAAACACGCCTCCCGCAACAAAGTCTGCCGTAACCCCGAAGTACGAAACGGCAACAAAGCACAAAAACGCCAAGCCTGCCCCAAAGAACGAATAAATCAAATACTTGGCACCCGCACGCATGGCAACAGGCGTACCCGCATGTATAACCAGCGGATATGTAAGCAGCGTGGCCAATTCGTAAAACAGATAAAGCGTAAAGAAATTACCGGCAACCGTGGCACCAATAATAACACCGTAGGTCATAAGGAAAAAAATAAAAAAACGAATATCTTTATTCCCGTCGGGCTTTATGTACTCAAACGCAAAAAAAGTAATGGGTACCCACAAAAGAGACGCCAATACCATAAAAAGCCGCGCAAGCTCATCGACGCGTAAATAAACACTAATGGCGGGTGTAATTTCAAAAACTCTAAGCCCCATTTCACCCATGTTGGCAAAAAGCAAAACAATGGCCGCGTTAAGCAAAACAACCGCCGTAATATAATATCGCCGCCGCTTATGGCATGTCCCGAACACAGGCAGCAACAAACACGCACCCGCTATAATAGGTAAAAATATGGGGAGCAGCACCCAAATATTCACTTTGTCACCTTCTTATCTCCAAATTTCGGCTATACCGGCATGGATATAGCTATTAATAAAGCCGCCAAACAAGGCCAGCAGAATAATCAAACTGCCAAGAACAAAAATTGGTACAAGTTCACGCACAGGACGTTCTACGCAAGTAACTTTTTCATTGGAGCCTGCAAACGCGCGGAACACAAGCGGCAAAAAGTAGCAAGCATTAAGCAAAGAAGAAACCGCAAGCGTACCCAGTAGCCAAAGCATATCGGAATCAATCATACTTGTGGCAAAGAACCACTTGCTGTTAAACCCAACAAACAGCGGAATCCCAACCATGGAAAGCGCGCCCATTGTAAACAGAGTCATGGTCTTGGGCATTTTCAGCCCGATGCCTACCATTTGGTCGACAGAGCGGTTGTTCGTAACGCTGATAATCGACCCGGCGCAAAGGAACAGAACCGGCTTAACCACCGCATGAACCATTATGTGAAACAACGCCGCAAAAAGCCCAAGCTGCGTCCCGATACCTATCCCGATAAAAATATAACCAATCTGCGCTACGGAAGAATACGCAATCATCCGCTTAATATCCTTTTGCAATAACGCCATAATAGAACCCGCCAGCATAGCCACCACACCGGTTATCATTACCACGGTTAGGATAAGCTGCAAATCCGGATGTATTAGATTATCCGCGCCTATAACCTTGTACAAAATCTTTATATACAGGAAAATATACGCTTTCAGCACCAGCCCGGAAAGTATCGCACTGGACGCGGCAGGGGCGGTACTATGCGCGTCAGGCAGCCATATATGCAATGGGAACAACGCACTTTTCAAAGCAATCCCAAGTGTTACAAAAATCAAAGCGTTACGCACAATATGTTCATAACCTGCTATAAGTTCAAGGTTGGAATTTATCCCGGTCATGGAGAAATACCCCACCTGGAAGTACAGGATAATAATTCCCATCAATATAAAAGTCGAACCCAAAATGGAAAGCGTCAGATATTTCATACCTGCCCGCATGTTCTCGGGCTTCTTTTTTATGATAACAATACCCGTTGCCAAAAACGTACTTATCTCCACCATCAGGAATACGTTAAAGAAGCTCTCGAATATCACAATGCCGCAAAGGGACGCAACAAGCGCACACACAAGCGCGTAATGCACACGAACCCGCGCTGCTTCAAGGTCACGTTCCATCATGCTAAGGGACGCCCATGTGATTAGTATATTAATACCAATGAACAGACACATGATAAACGCGTCAAGCCGTGTGACAAGCACATAGATATTCCACGGCTCCGCGCCAATAACAAGGCTAAGAGGTTCGCTTGCGGCCTGTACGAGAATAACCAAAGTAACTGCCAGAGCCAGCACATGCGCCGCCATGGCAATTTTCTTAGCCACGGCGTTACATTTGAAACACAAAATAAGAATACTTGCCGCAATTAGCGTGAACAAAACTACCAGAGCTAACATGTTATCCCTCCTGTCTTAACGAGTGATTTACATCACCCTAACCCAATAATCCCAGCCTCAAGCATCCGTAGCAGCGGCGCGAACATAACACCAAGCGCGATATTGGCCACAATTAAAATAACCAACGTAGCCGCGGCACTAAAATTATTTGCACGCACACCATACTTCTCAGGCAGCACAACCTCTTCCGTAAAAGTCTCCCGTTTCGAAAAAATCCGCATTATAACAGGGAAGTAGTAAAGACTGCTCAAAAACGTACTAACAGCAAGCACCGCCAGTGTAACCCAAACTCCGGTATTACCCTGCACGGCCGCGCCCGCCAAATAAAACTTTGACACAAACCCGGCAAAAAACGGTATACCCATCATGGACAGCGCGCCCACGGTAAACGCAACTCCCGCAAGCTTATTCTTTCGTCCGGCCCCGGTTAGCCCTGCGACATTGTAAGACCCCGCGGTATTAATCAATGCCCCCGCCGCGATAAACAGCATAGCCTTGGTAAACGAGTGCGCGATTATCTGATAACTTGCCGCCACAAAACCGCCCTGCGTATTAAGCCCCATACCAAGGAAAATATAGCCTATCTGCGAAACAGAAGAGTACGCAATCATCCGCTTGAGCTTGGTCTGGAACAGAGCCATACCCGAACCCGCAATCATACCCGTTACACCCAGCAGGAACAAAATAGGCAGTATCCCAAGCTCGGCGGCAATATCCAGCCCGTAAACCCGGTTAAGCAGCTTTAGCAGCAGCATTACATAGCCCTTTAGCACAAGCCCCGACAGAATAGCCGACGACGCGGTGGTAGCCGACCCATGAGCATCCGGCAGCCAGGTATGGAACGGGAACAACGCGCTCTTAACAGCCATGGAAACAATAAACAGCAAAGCCGTTATCGTAAGCGGGAAGCTAAATTCCCCCGCGGCAACCAAAGCCACAACGGATTCGTTAAGCGGCTCCATAACCAAATGCCCCGTGACGGAAAACAGTATTGCCGTAGCCATCAAAAACAACCCGGAACCCATTACACTAAGGAACAAATATTTAATAGTAGCCCGCAAAGTATCCTTATTCTCTTTGATAACAACAATAGAGCAAGCCGCAAGCGTGTTTACCTCAATAAAAACATACGCGGTAAAAATATCATTAACAAACACCAACGCCATAAGCGAGCATGTAAGCAGGTTTATCATACAATGGTACAAATGCTGCTTGCTGCGCGGTATGTCCTTCAACGTGTCGTAGTTGGTACCCAGCACACACAGCAACATAACAAAGGCAAACGCGCTGGCCAGCAGTACTTCAAGCATACCAACACGGATAAGATTACCCCAAGGCGAGGGGAAGTATCCCATCAAATAAATAAAATACCCGTAGTCAGAAAGCCACAGCGAAGCAGTAACACCAACACAAAGCCCCACCAGCACCAGATGTACAGCCAGCGTGAGAAGCCGCGAAACGCGGGGGCTTCGTATTATCGGAATAGCAATAGCCACCAATGCAGGCAGAAAAATAACCAGCATGGGAAAATGAAATGCGATACCCATTAGTCTTTACCCCTTAGTGCCATAACGGAAATTTTGTCCATATCCAATGTGCCGTAATGGCTGTATAGCTTAACCGACAACGCCAGCGCGAAAGCCGTTATACTTACCGCAACAACAATGCCAGTAAGCACCAGCGCGCTCGGAAGCGGGTTTACATACGCACCGGGAATAACTTCCCCGCCTGTGATAATAGGTGCGGCCCTGCCTGTGATATACCCCTTTGCGGTAAGAAAAAGAAAAATAGCGGTATCCATGATATTAAGCCCGATAATTTTCTTAATCAAATTTTTCTGGAACAAAAGCGTAACAAGCCCAATAGCAAACAAAATCATGGCAGCCGCTTCGAAATGGTTTGTAATAATACCACCCACGCGCTACACCTCCCCTTCCGAAAACAGCGAATAGAAGCAATAAATAGTACACGCAACCACAATACCAATACTGATATTAAGCGGCAGAATTTTGCCGCCGCTAAAAATATTACCAAGCGTACCCATGGGAATGCCCGTGCTTCCCCCCGCGGCACCTATGATAAACGCGTACGCCTTAATAAGCGCGTAAAAAGCCAGCGCACCGCAGGCAAGCCCCATACAGGCCTTGTACGGGAAGAAACGGCGTACCTTCTCGGACCCGAACGCATTACAGCACAGCACCAGTCCCGCGCCCAATATCGTCCCGCCGGAAAACCCGCCCCCCGGCGAAAGATGCCCGTTAAACAGAATATATATGCCATAAATCATAACAAACGGAGTAAGCGTACCCGCAACGCGCTCGAGAATCAGCGGGCGGCCCGTTAATGTATGTATATCGCGGTGGGCTTTTATGTGTTTAATCATACGTTCTCATCTTCTTTCTTCGGCTTGAGCATCAAAATCATAACGGCAATAACCGCGGTAAACAGAACAAACGCTTCACCCAAGGTATCAAACGAGCGATAGCTAAACAGCACCGCCGCTACCATGTTAAGCGAACCGGTATCCTCCATGCCTTGGTCTGCGTATCGGATATATACCTCGTTAAGCGAAGGTCTGTCCGGCGAACCAAATTCCGGCAGATAGTTTACGGTAAGCAGCAATATAATAATAAGATTTAACGCCACAACTGCCGAAAGTATCATGTAAAACCAGCGGAAATACTTCATCCGCACTTTTTGCTCTTTTGTAAGATGCACTGCCTCGTGCTGGACTGCCGACAGCGTTTCGTCACCGGCCACATAGTCTTCGTCGGGTGGTTCGTCCAGGTCGTCGTGGGATACTTCGTCGGGGTATTCGAAAGCGTCGTCGTCAAAGTCTTCGACCACTTCGTCTTCTACCGGAATGTCGGGGATGTCGACGATTTGCTCTTGCGGTTTTGGAGTATCGGCGATTTGACGCTTAGATGGCTGTGGGGTAGGGGTTATATTGTCCGCTTCATCCCGATACAGGTCTTCGCCAACCCAGGCTACAATCCGCTTTAGCAGGCTGTTTTTATTTTCTTCGGGCATCATTATGCACCACCCTTTTCCATAGAGTTAATGCGCTTTACCACCAAAAAAAACAAAACACTGGTTATACCCGCGCCAATTGCCGCCTCGGTTAGTGCCAAGTCGGGGGCTTGCAGCATTACCCATGTTATGGACATGATTATACTATACGCCATAAAAATAATAATCGCGGTAATTACCTTGCGCGTAAGGCAAACAGCAATGGAACACGCAATTAAAAAAAGCAGCAATATGTATTCGAAAACTAATATCCCGGTAAGTATCATAGTTCAATCACTTCGCATTCACTCTCAAGAGAGGCGTTTAGCTGCACCTCTGCATGACCAATAAGATAAACGGTTACGGGGTTGGCAATCCAAAAAAATACAATAAGGGAAAGCAGCTTGAACATGGTAAAGCCAAATCCCGCAATAATGGACAGGCTAATAAGCACCAGCAACACCCCCAAAGTATCGCACTTGGCCGCCGCGTGAAGACGCAACAGCGGCGTTTTAAGCCTAAACAAGCTTAGCGTGGACACACCAAGCACAAACGTCCCACCAAGGAAAAACAACGCGGCTATAACAAATCTAAGAATTTCCATTTATGCCTCCTTTTTGCCTGACTCGGCTTCCTTTGCCTTTTTTAGGTCTTCTCGTACATGGTTAAGCCGTACTTGCAGCATAAACTTGGTAAGCACAATAATTGCCAAAAAGCTAAGAAGCGCGTAAACCAATGCGATATCAACCAAAAATCCTACATTATAAGCATAGTTTATGCCTATGGTAACGATTAGCAAAATTGTTTTTGCGCAAATCATGTTTATTGCAATTACCCTATCCACCAGCTTAGGCCCCTTTATAGCGCGAACAAGACAGAAGCATATCATTATCGCAAAAAACAGTGCGCCTATTTGCAAGAGCAGACTAACTGCGGTGTTGTAATCAAACATCTATAACATCCTCCTTTACGGCATTGGGGGTTGCAACCGTAACATCCTCCTTTACGGTGTCCTCTTCCAAATGCCCGCCCTCCATGCGCCTGATGCGCTGTACAAGATGCGAATCATTAATACCTTTAGCCAATTCGGCTTCCAATGTGTGTACACCATAACGGTTCCCGTCAAGGGTAAAAACCAGCGTCCCCGGCGGAAGTATAATTGAGTAAATAAGCAAAATTTTAGAAAAATCCGTCCGCACAGGCGACTGGAAATATACAATCTGTGGATGAATATCAATTTTCCGTGCCAGCACAATGCGAATTATTTGGAGATTGGCCTTGAAAATTTCCTTCAAAAGTATAAGCAGGTAAAACGCCAGCTGCGGCACCCTCGCCCAGATAACCAGCTCTTTCCGGAAAGAAAACCCAAGCACACGATAAATAAAAAACGACATTGCTACGCTAATAATAAGGCCAAGTACCGCAACTTCTACGGTAATACGCGAGTTAAGCAACACCCAAAATGTAAAAAAAAGTATAGGCAAGGCAAACACTCCTATTCCATGCCGCTGGCGGCGGCAAAGCCCTCTTGCGGCAAAAATATTCGGATGAAAAAAGAAAGTTCGTCTTTTTTCACATTTTAAAAATAAAAGTTGGGACAAAAAAACAGTACCGGCGTTGAGACAGCTTTACAAAGCTGCGTTCATACCATTACTGTGTAAGTTAATGCACTAACTTGATGCATTGATATGTATATGGGCGTCGGTGTGGATACCACCTCGAAAAAGACAGAACAAGGCATTCGTTCGCTCTCGAAAAAGGCATAATAAGGCATCCGCATACTTGTAGTTCCTTCGCCATAATTAATGTCCGGAACATTAAGTAGTAAGATTGCCAGTATCAAGCACAACGCAATTATTAATGCATAAAATTTTCTCATGCAAAATACCTCGGTTCTGAAACTGTATCTATCCTGAGTATATACCAAGCACTTTTGGCTGTCAATAGCGGTGTTCACTCACTGCGGCGTTATCACTGTGGTTATCCCCAAACCCCACTGCTTCGCGCCTGCTCATTCAAGTGCGGCAATCCGGTCGTCTTGCTCTTCCATACGCACATCAGTTTTGGCGATGTACTCCTCTTTACCTCGCTCATCAAAGTTTTTTATGTAATAGACTTCTCCGGAAACTCATTCAAGCGTGCGAAAATGCTCCCTGATTCCGAAACATTTTCGCACGCTTCCGACAGTTTCCGGAGAAGTCTAATATCTAAAAACCGCCCACTGATACTAATGCTATTGCAAGTTTAGTATCAGCAGACGGTTTTAAAATAGACTTCTTCCGAAAATTAATTCATGCGCGCTAAAATGCTCCTGACTTAGAAACATTTTAACGCGCTTCATTCTAATTTCCGAAGAAGCCTAATGCAATGCCTTAACTTTACATATCAGGTACTATCACTAAATGCTCCGCAATTTGTCAATTTGCCGCTTATTAACAACAAGAATGCGCACCATATCCATCGTCAAATCCAAACCGGCAACATTGCCGCTTGGCGTTACGGTACCATCGCCCGTAAGAAGCCCGGTATCAATCAATTCCTGAATATGCGGCTGCGCCCAACCGGGCAGCTCTGCAACTGTATTAAACCTCATTTGCTCTACCTCCATATTAATATTGCCTCTAAATTGTAAGGCTCTCATTTCATCCAATGGGAAAAACCGGCCCGGACAAGCATTAGGAGACGCTTCCCCATGCCCTAAAATAGCTAGTTCACCAAAAGTCCCAAACAAATACTTAACAAGCCAAACACCCGCATTAAACTGAACATCCGGCATCTCCCTATGGTTGTCATACCTGCCTTGGAACGCGATACCGATAGAATCCCCATTATTCCCAAGCGTATGTACGCCAACCGTGTCTACATCACGTCCGCGCCATATAGTCCCGTCCATGTCAATCATGAAATGATATCCCACTCCACCCCATGTGCCGCCGTCCCGGCTCAAGTGCCAGCGATGAACGTCTTGCGGGGTTGCTGTTTCGTGGTGATAATGATGCAGGATAATTCTCGTTGTGCGCGCGCGATTTGTTAAGGAGCGGGTAAAATGTAACGCGGGAAAGGGATTTCTTATTTCAAATATCAAGATTTATCGCCCGCCTTTCCTGTTTCTATTTTAGCCCTGTTTTCGTAAGCTGCCTTGCCGCAATAAGCAAGAATCCCACTGCTAAATAGCAGCGTGCCATAGCGCATTATTTCTGGTGAAACTTCGCGGAAAACAAACCATGAGATAATAGTGGCCGCTAGGGCAACTGCGTAAATTACGCAGGCAAATGTTATTAGCTTTTTGGAGTATTCCATATCAAGCCCTTTCCCATCCGTGTATTCCCGGTTGCCATACATTGTTGTTTATCGTAGATTTCCATACTTCATCTTGCCAAAGCACCCTGTCGCCAAGCATGTATGCATCGTGGCCGCCTGTGGGCTGTACCCATTCTGCGTATGGGTCACGAATCTGCTCAAACAGCGCGGGGGTGTTGGATGGGTTCCAACCTGGTTGCGAGATATGTCCTTTGCCATCGCGGACAATGAAATTTTTGCCGTTTTCTGTGACGATTGTACCTGCTGCGAGGTTCAGTCCCGGTTTCCACGTTTGCCCATCTGCAATGGGGCCTTGACCACTTTCGGTAGCTATCACGCCTGTTTCTTCGGGCGTAGGCTCAAACGGGACACCTAAAGCCTGATGCGCAAAAAATGCTAGTTGAAGCTGTTGCGACGTGCGCACTTCTTCAATTGGCTCGTATGGTTGTTCTGGCAATTCTTCTCGCCAGCCTTGCCGCCAAATGGTGGGTGGGAATTGGTTGTTTTCTACTAGGTTGTAGAACACCCTGCTGTCTTCTGTTACGTATTTTTCGCCTACTTCAAAGATTCTGATGTCCATGTTATTCCCCCCTGTCGACTTCGTAAGCTATTACAACCCTGCCAGGGAATCCTCGCACATTAGTCCCACCAAGAGACGAGGCTCCTCTCCCGCTATTTTCAAATATACCGAAAGGGATAACATGAGGAGGCGTATGCACACCTACACCTGCACCTCCAGCAGTACCACCTGCAAGAACTATTTCAGGTTGGTCGGTAATACTTATTCGAGTTTGCCTAGCAGATACAGCTGTACCCCCTCCCATAGTGGGCGCGCCTATAGACAAATCTACCACGTCACCATATCTTAATGGTATCTTATAATCTGTTATTTGTTGCCCATTGGCCCCCCCTGTCGCCGTTGTACTGGAGCCACCAGCTCCTATAGCCCAAATCCTGGCAGTATTATTCAGTATTTCATCAGTAACAACAAAGCTGGTTTGAAGTGGGACATCTGATACAGAGGATGTGGTAAACAACAAAATTCTTGAGGTTTCGCTGTATTCGTATTCGGTAATTACATTGCTTGTGTGTGACCATATATTGGCAGTAAATACGGCACCATGAGTAGCTAATGGTGCTATACTAGGAATCTCGAAATCAATTTCCAAGCTCTCGTTAAAAGCAATAGGCAAACCATCGAAAGGGGTTGTTGAAGAAGCTGGTGTAACCCCTTGTATGATGTATGAAGCAGGTCTCCGAAGCAACAATATTGCATTTAAAGATGCTCCTGTCAAAGGGCTTTCCCATCGAAGTATCCTGTTACCATCAGCAACAATTGTTAAAGTAAACTCTCTTGTCTGTATACCAACATATGAAAGCGATGCTATATCATTAAGAAATCCTTTCCCCTTAATAAGAATTCCGCTTTTCAAAATCGCGCTTTCGCGTAGCCCACTTATGTGAAATGAGGGCGTTATCATTCCATATCCCTGCTCATTCAAAGGCACAGCATCCCCGCCACGCTTCATAATCTCACTATTCACAAACTTCGAAATAAAAGCATCCGACATCTAAATTACCTCCCATTTCATAGTACCCCAGTCAAGCAAATTCCTTGTTTGCTCCCATGCTGTGGTATTTATTGTACTAGTTCCTTCAACTATCTCCCATGGGAAGAAGCGCGTATATATCTGCATCAACCCATCGTCAAACGTTGTAACACGCTCGGCCAAAAGCATCCCGCTTGCTACAACCACCCATGTTTCGCGGAAGAAATTATCCTCATCCCTCTGATACACGCAGCCACGTTTAACCCAATCCGCATCAAAGTCGTTGTTAATCAGATTAAAAGCCTGCGTTTCCATTGAGGTAATCAAATTGCGAATATTTTCACCCAAAAGCTCAAACTTCGCCTGCATCTCACCAAACCAGTGTTCCTTCTCCGCTTCCCACGCAGTCTGCTTCTCTTCCCACGTGAGCCGTTCATCTGACCACCATGCGAGTATTTCCTCAAGCTGGGTCTGTATCTGCAAAAACAGTTGCTCCCCGGCAAATGAGCGTACATATTCCGTAACAAACCCACAGACGCTGTTAGACATTCGAGTGTCTGTAATGCTAGCCTGTGTTATAGCTGTTGCACCTGGGTTTACAGAAATAACAGCCAGCTGCATATCTGTAAAATCGTCAGTTCTTACAATTTCAGGTACTTGCGGGCTTGCGCTTGGCACGCCCATGATGTATTGCGGTAAAAGGGTTCTGGTAATTTCTCCGCCTTCGCGCCATATAATTATGTCGCGCCGCCCCAATGTTGGGTGCGCATCCGGTACGGTAAACTGAATCTCTCGTTTGGGTACACCAAACCTCCCGTTAACAAATATAGCACCCATCCGCATGGTCAAAACCATGCTGTTTTGCGCAGACACCACCTGCAACCCCTGCGAATTCTCATTCGTAGGTGGGTTCATAGTCGGATGAGTTAACGGGTGTGGGAAAACACCGTTAGTAATTTTGAACCGCTCGAAATGTGAAAAATCCAAGCTATCCAGCTCTCGGTCAAATATAATTTCTCCGTTTTGGTCTCTAAGCGGGGTACCGCTCTCGTCCAGTACTGCTTCGGAGTTGTATGGGCCAAAAATAACATCGTCCATACTTCCAATTGGTAAAATTGTTGCCATTACATGCTTCTCCTCTCTAAGTAGTCACCGGTATTTACTTCTATGTGTAAACCTTTTTCATCAACAAACTCTACAACTTCTGTGATAATTTCGTGCTCGGAAAAACCAATGTCTCGATTGCGGGATAGGACTATACTGCCCACATCCCAGTCTTGCATATATGGAAATTGTAACTGCATAGCGTCGACTTGGCTGCTTAATGTGCGCACAAAGCGGTTACGGTTAAGCGCGTCCCTGGCCGTCTGTTGTAAACTTGTGCTTCCTGCGCTTGGCTCGGAAGTAACCATTTCGCGACGGTTAAAGCCTGTTATGTGGTTGTTGTGTACGAAGTTATCGCCAACGTACACAACGTTTTTAAAGCTTTCCGAGTCTACGATATAATCTTGCTCTATTACGTTACCGTACTCTATATCAAACTTTGCATGGCTTTCCGTGGGTGAATAAAATTCGATATCAAAGCTCCGGCCCGGGATGTTGTACCTGCCGCGCAAACCGATATGGTTGTCTTGGCAGATGCTGGTTATCGCATCAAGGGCAACATGGCGGCGGTATTCGACAGATGCGCTGGTGCCGGTAAAGCCCGGTATAGGCATAATCCTAACCAAAGGCGACATGTTGCGCGCTGCACCCGCACCCGCCTGGAAGTTGTTGTTTGTGATATTAGTTAGTAATTGTGTAGGCGTAAAATTGCCTTCTAGGCTAAAAACACGCCTGTCTAATATTTGCGGTAGAAACTGTCCTTCGACAAACATTCTCAGTTGCCCTTCGAAGTTAGATATGATACGCAGCTGAGTTATAATTGCCGCGTCGGAAGTATCCCTTTTGATGATGATATTACCTTCGCTGATGATATTACCCGCTCTGTCGACAGTTGTTGGTTTGTACAGCCCCAATTTTTCGGGAGAAAAGTCGGTGGTTAGCATAAACTGCCCGGGGCGCGAAAAGCGTCTTATCCATCTAAAGGTCTCGACCGCAGGAGATTTTTCCAATAGGTTAAAATCTTTGTAGATACTTACCGGCGACATTACATCTTGTAGATAACGCCGCATGTCGTTGTCTTCAACATTTGTAAGCAGCCGTATTGGCTCGGAATACCAGTTCATGCTAATGCCCTCCCGAAAATGTTGACAGTGGAGTGTAGCGTATTCTTACATACATGTTGCTGATATTTTCATCCGCGGTATAGCCGATGTTGTTTTCGCCAACATTTATTAGGAAGAAATAACTGCCCTCGTCGTCCAGTAAGTGAAAGGCGTTTTCGCCATTAATTGTGATTGCGCGCCTGTTTGGCTGTATATCCATTACTATTACATCGTTCGGCTGCATGGTATATAGTAGGCGTATTTTATGCCCCGTAGTTAGGTCTGTTACAGCCGGATTGACCACGGTGCCTGCACGCGCGGTTAAAGTAGCCGCAAAGCCACTTACAACATTGCCCGCGTTTTCGAAAGAAATATCCGTTCCGCTTGTTTGTATGCCGAAGAGCATAGCGCGCCTTGGCACAATGCCCTTGCGGGGAAAGCTCATGGGGTAACGCCACATTTTGCGTATGTTGGTAATGGAGAACGTTGTGGATTCTCCTTCCCAAAAAGGCTCCAGGCTTTCGAGCATTACTTCGTAGACCCATGCGGATTTTTTTACGTTCCATTCCATGGAGGGCTTTTCTTTTACATCGCAGCGCAAGGAAAAACGGCGGCGGGTTGTGGCATTGTAAAATTCCAAAACGCCGCCAATTGTTATGTTAAAGGCATTGTTGAGTATCTCCTCGGCAATGTTGTGGTTTAGTTCTTGACGGATTTCGCCCGTTAGCCTTATGCGCTTGCGCTCTGCCCTTGAGCCTGTCTTGCGTTCGCCGTGGCGGTTGGGGATGGGGACACCGTAAATGTTATTTGCCTGGCTGTCGCGGTTGCCTGTGTATACAATAAATGGGGTGTTAAAACCCAATTGTATAGACTTGCCGGCCGAGTTTGTGTACGTTAATGTTACATCGTTTGTTACTAACATAGACTATCCCCTTCCCAATGCCAGCTGCGCTTTTTGGAAGCCGCGATAGGCACTATATCCTGTTTCGCGTTCTGTTACGCCGTAGAAGTTTTGTATTATGGTGTCGCCTGCAATATCCCCTGATGATGCTGCAAATGGGGTTGTTGCTGCGGAAAAACCAACAGCACTGTCGCCGAATGCCCCTTTAATTGATTGTGCAATCATTAGAGATTGGCGCAATAACGCAGCCTGTTCGGAAATTAACCCTTGTCCCAGCTCTTGCGCAAAGCTTCGTCCGGCACTAAAGCCATCGTTGCGTAATTGTTGGTCGAGCGTTCTTGTTGTTGCTCTGACAATATTTTGCGCTAGGTTGGATGTGTCGGTTAGATTGTCGTTTACGATACCTTTTATCTTTTTGAAAGCGAGGTCGAATGCATGTGATTTTTTATCAAGGTTACGAGATAGACCTTCTTGGTCGTCGTTGGTAGCCAGTATAGGTAGGTCGATTCCTATTTTATTTGCTGCTTTTGATGCTTTATCCGCCATATTTCGGACTGCATTTGCAGCGGCACCTGCCATCCCGTCTATTCCTTTTGCGAAGCCTTCGCCTGTGTGCTTACCGATTTGCATAAATACACGTGATGGTGAGTTTATTCCCAAGAAGTTTCTGACGCCGTTTACCGCGCCGCTGGCTACGTTTCGTGCGGTGTCTGCTAAGCGTCCGGCAAGAGCATTTATACCGTCACTCATGCTTTCCATCAGGTTGCTGCCAATTTCTCTGAATTGTTCGCGTGCTTCGGCTGCACCGGAAACTGCGTTGGAAGCTACTTGCCGTGCCGCACCCAAAAGACCCTGCTCGGATATGCTAACACCATCGGTTAAGCCACCGATAAACTCCATACCGACATCGCGTGCAGAGCTAAATGCCTCGCGCGCGCTGGCTACTGTGTTTCTACTAAAGTCGGCAACTGCGCCTACTATCTCTCTGCCGCCGTTTATAACGACGTCTCTGATTTCGTTGTGAAAATCGGTTACGCGTTGTACGCCTTCTTTTGTGGCTTCCCAGACACTTGACGCAGCACCTCTTGCGGTTTCGCCCATTGTATTAAAGAAACTGCCTATTGCTTCGCGGTTGCGGTATGCGACTACACCTGCGGCGACTATCCCACCGGCAATCCAACCTTTTGGACCTATCGCTGCTAGTAGACCTTTACCTGCCTTGGCTGCTCCGCCGCCTTTTAACGCGCCGGAAAATGCCTTAGAGATGCCTCCTGCGGCTTTTGATGTTATTGCTTTACCGCCTGATAGGGTTTTGCCCAGTGTGTTGGTTATAGCTTTGCCTGCGCCTTTTATAGCTTGGTTGCATGATTTTAGACCGGAGGCAAATGTAGTGCTAATTGCCTTGCCTGCCGGTAGAATCACGCTTTTGCCTTTTTCAATCCCGGACTTTAGCACGTTTACAACGGACTTGCCGGCACCTTTGAACCCGCCGGATTTAAAGCCGTCCTTAAACGCTGTTGCAAGATGGTTACCTGCGTTTCTTATAATTGTGTTCATACCTGATTTTAGTCCGGATTGCAGCACTTCTAAAACAGAGTCGGCTGCACCTCTGAAGCCGCCGGATTTGAAACCTTCGATGGCTGCTGTCGCAAGAGAGTTGCCTGCATTTACTAAAATGGTTTGTATGTCTTGCTGCAGTCCGGCCTCCAAAAGGCTTATAGCGTTTTGACCGGCTTCTCTAAATTCGCCGGATATTTCGAAACCATCTATAATTTTTGAAGCGAAATTTCTGCCTGCGTCTGTTAAAGCTGTTCCTATGTTTGTGCTTAGTCCGGTTTCTATAAGGTCTATGACGGTTCTGCTTGCGCCTTTAAATTCGCCGGTTTGGAAACCGTCTATAAACGAGGCCGCGAGGTCTTGTCCGACGTTTGTTAAAACCGTTCTTGCATTTTGTTCAAAGCCCGATTGTATTACTTCTATAGCAGCATTACCCGCGCCTTTAAAACCGCCGGAGCCGAAGCCGTCTATAACCGAATTTGCAAGACTTTCTCCTGCGTCAGTTAAAATGGTTCCTATATCTTGCTGTAGGCCGGTTTCCAGAAGGTTTATGGCGGTTCTGCTTGCGCCGCCAAATTCGCCAGACTCGAAACCGTCGATGACTGATGTCGCGATATTTCTTCCGGCGTCCTTGAAGCTGTTGGGGTCAATGCTGTCCCTTAACCCGGCAAACGCCCCGCTCATCGAGGACGCAACAGTGGTTGCAACATCTGCCATTGCATTACTGAGTTCTCTTCCTTGGTTTTTGGCGTTGCTTATGCCTCTTTGGAATTCACTGTCATCAAAATTTATTGTAGCAAAAATACTAAACGCATCCATTTTTATTACCACATCCTATCTATTTGTGGCAACGCGATAGCCACTTAAGCATGGCTCTGTGGCTCTGGGGGTTTTATTTGTATTTCTTTTTTACACTTTTTGCACCAACAGTGTATTTTGCCGTTTAGTTCCTTGGCTAATATCTTTCCACAGTTGCATTTAATATCTTTTTGCATCCTGTAGGTCTCCTTTTTTTATGCCGCACAAGTAATTGTGTACGTTTAGCGCGTGTTGCACTATTTCGCTCTGGGTTCCTGCGACTTTTGCCCAGGCTACACAGTTGTAATCCTTGCATAGCTGCGGGCGAGTGCTGTATATGCCACACTTGTAGGTATTGTCGTTTTGCACTAAATGTTGGCAGATGCCGCCATTTACTATGCCAACTTCCGGATTGTGTGGGTCTTGCTCGATGTCAAGCCCTACTTCCTTGAAGTATTCGTATGTGCGGTCGTCGATTGCTACCGGAATTAGTGTGTTTAGGCAGCAATGCGCGCAGTGCTGGCATAGCTCTTCCGTTATGTCTGTATAGGTTAATTCTGTTTTCATTGCCATTGTTTAGTTCTCCTTAGCTTAAAACCTTGAGGTTTGAGGGCGGTGTTGCATTGGCTAAAGCCCCCGATTCCCGCGGTTTTATTCGGTTGAAGTGCTTGGCGAATGTATAGCGGTTTAACTTTAAAACCCTACCGCAAGCTATAACACAAACCGCTGAATTTCGGAAAGTATTTCAACTTAATAGCGGACAAAAGCGTCCGTTATTAAGTTAAAATACTATATCGTAGCTTTCATCTGCCTAAACTTTTCCTTAACGGCCTCTTTTGTTATTTCCTCTTCGCTGTTTTTATCTTTAGGATTGATAACATCTGCCCAGCGTGGGAAAGTTGGTTTGGAGTTGTTACCGCTGCCGCTTGTAAAGTTGCGGCCGGCACCAAGCACCCATATGTTTTCGGCAACGTAGTTATAAAATTTGTATTGCGTGCTTAGTTGCTCGAATTGGTTTTTTCGGTCAGCGATTTCCCTTTTGGCTCGTGCTTGGAGGTAAGGGGAATATGCGGCAATTGGGAGTGGTTTTGACTCTGCGAGCCAGATAATCGCGTTCTCGCATCCAATATGCCTAACCGTGGAAAAAAAACTTGCATCACCTTATCCTTGATAATGCATTCGTAAATGCAGGATATTGGAACGTATGCTGCTTCTTCCGGCTCGATGTCAAAAATATCGGCAATTATGCCGTAGACAAGGTCTTTTTCGTGCTTGAATAAAAAGTCCAGGGCAGACTGAAGGATGTTTTTTCCTGCCTCGTTTAGCTCTTTGCCTTGTTTGCCCTGTGCGTCTTTTTGCTTGGTTTCTAGTTCTTCCAGCTTTGACAGAAGCACTACTATATTGGACGATATGCGTTCGGACTTGTTTAAGTCCAGGACTTTTGACAGGGTTAGACGCGTGAATACTTGCTCCAACCTGTCGACTTGGGTCGCCTTTGCTTCCAGTTTGTCGACCAGTTTGTTCATGTCAAACATTTTTACCTCCTATGGGTCAAGCGCGAATGTTCGCATTCGCGTTTGACCCTTAAATTAAGTGTAATTTTATGCTTACCTAAATTACGCGCCCATTCCATATGTCGCAGGTTGTGCTTGATTTTCTTCGTTGCGGAATATTACTATTTCGTACGGTGCGTATGATAGGTCTGCGAAATCGTTGTTAAAGCCCGTAAAGGTTACCGGCATGGCGGACTCGTCGTTATCTTCGCCGGGGAAGTCTGCTTCGCCTACGTTCATTGGGTTGTATAATGTGAATAGTATTAATGCGCCGTCGGCACGTTCTCTTGCCCATGTTAGGGACTTCATGTAATCGTCGTCCTGGATTCTCAGGCGTTCGCGGACTACTGTTTTGCCGCCGACTGTGGTTACGTCATTTGCCGGTACAATGCGCTTTAGGTTTTCCAGTGTGAATTCCAAAAGAGTTGTTTCCAGGCGTGGGTTCGCGCTTCCTTTTATAGCGTCTCCTTTGAAGCGTACGCGCTGGCCGTCAAACTCTACTTGGCGCATTTCCGATTCGGAAACGAAGTGGTTGCCGCCGCGGGTTATGCCCAGGCAGTTGTCGCTGTCCATTTCTGTGATTAGACTGTCCAGCAAACTGTTGTAATTCGCGCCGGGGGCATCGTAGATATCCTTGAAATTTTCGATTAGCACCCCTGCGTCCGGTAGTAATGATTTGAAACCTCTTGACCTTGCTCCTGTTAGCATTTTGCTCTCTCCTTTTTGGTATGGAATTTGTATTCGAACTTTTGTTCGTGTTTATGAAAGCATTATATCATAGTTGCCAGCGGACATGGTGGACATAGCGGACGAGTATTTTTACTGTGGAAACAGCACCTTAATTGTTGACTAAACAGCACCTGAAATGATATTATTTAAATTACTGCTATAACAATTAAAGGAGGTTGAAGTATGCAAGTGGCTCTATCAGATTTGAAGATTAATGTAGGTAAATATGTCGACATTGCGGAAACCACAGATGTAATAATTACAAAATACGGCAAACCCGCCGCAAAAATAATCCGCTTTGACAAAGAACCTTGGTATTTAAAAAAAATGCCTGAGCAGATTACAGGCATTGAGGAGCTTTTTGGTACCCTCCCAAACGACATTGACCTTGAAGATGTGAAAGCAGAGAGGTTGTCAAAATGACGGTATTGTTGGATACCAATATAATTATGGATGCGTTGCAGGAGCGTTCGCCATTTGATATTCCGGCTAAGGAAATTTTGATTAGTGGGCAAAGTGGTAAGTTTGCATGTCTAATCACTGCTAACGCGACAACGGATATTTTTTATTTGTATAGCAAAGCCCGCGACATAAATGCAGCAAACGCGGCACTTGATTTTTTGCTTAAAACTTATAGCGTTGTTTCAATAACCCATGAAGATTGTAGTGCCGCAATATCCATGCCTATAAAAGATTTTGAGGATGCATTGGTTGTGGTCTGTGCTAAAAAAGCTGATGCGGACTATATCATAACCCGCGATGAGACGTTGTTAACGGAGACTTCGATTGTTAAGACTATCTTGCCGGGTGAGTTTGTTGATAGGTATTTGCGTTAGGAAATGGGGGAGTTTCAGGGCAGCCTCATTTGCCTACTTCTTCCCAAAATACCTCGCGACCCTCTTCCTGACAGAGTCCGCGGATGCTTTTTTGTATATCGACTTTGCTACATCTGCCCATTTTTGTCCTTCGATGTAGCGCAGGGTTAGGATTGCGCGCAGCTGGCTGTCTTGGACAGATACTATTGCTTTTTCGGCAGCGTCTACCAGGTGCTGCTTTTTTTCGATGTCTTGGCGCAGATTGTCGATTTTTTTTAGGTGTGCGGGGGTGTATTCTTTTACCGGCCGTGTAAGTCTTGGAAGGCCGTTATCTGTATTGTTGGTACTGTCGCTCATTTCTCGTTGCAGGCAAACGGTTTTTGCTCTTATTTCGCTTTTAAGACCGCTTATTTCTTCCAGAAGACTTAGTGTAAGTACCATGGCATCCACCTCCAAAGTTATAATGTTACTGGTAGTCATCGTGCTTTCCCTCCCAATCGCCGCAAAAATGTCCGAACCGGATGTAATCGGTAAAATTGTCGCTATGTTCGTTTGCGCAGTAGAAATCTTGGCTGTCGTGCTTGTAGTATTTGCAACGTCCGCAGACTTTTGTTTCTATTCTGTTGTTCACTTGGAAATCTCCTTTCTTAACGTAGGGGTGGTTTTAGGGCGTGACCGCCCCTATACTCCCAGCTCCGCGTACAGCGCGGCCTTGTTCTGTTCACCTTTTTGAATCCGCCAACTCGCGCCCTTTACTTCGTGAAGGGCGCACATCTCTGTGATTCTGTTAAATATCCGCTCGGATGGGTCGCGGGTTGCGGTTTTGGTATCAACGAGAGCCAGGTTTTCCCGCAGTGCCGGAATTGTAAGATTTGTGCTGATTATTGTGGGCTTGTTTGCCCTGTACCTGGTGTCGATAATGGCGTAGAGCTTTTCGTAGGCCCAACTGGTTTTGTACTCTACCCCCAAGTCGTCCAGAATTAGCAAGCCGGCCTCGCCAATGGTGTTGAATACGTCCCGTTCGCCCAAATCGCCGTGCCGCTCGAAGCTGTCTTTGATTACTGCAAGGATTCGTGACACAGATATAGCCATAACGGCATTGCCTTGGCGGCATAATTCGTTTGCTATCGCAAAACTGAGATATGTTTTTCCGTTTCCGGCCTTACCGTGCAGCAATAGGCCGTAGTTGTTGGCCGATATGCTTTTCCACTTTGCGCAATATCGCTTGCCGAAATCGTAAAGTTCACGGTTATCGGGCCGGTGAGTCCAGTTTTCGAATGTGGAACTTGCAAAACGGTCGTCCATTAGCGAATACGCTCTAAATTTGTCCAGCTTGCGCCGCATAGCTCTTTCCCGGTCGGCCTCTTCTTCCAGCCGCTGCGCTTCTACCTGGCATTGACAGATGATAGGTACGCGTCGTTTGACATCCAGTATCACAACGTCGTATTGGAGCGGGCCGTTGCAGGTGGGGCAGCATACAATGGGCAGGTTAAAGTTTGCGTTCGCGCCAAAATTAGCCTTCTTGGGGATCCCGGCGGTGATGCGGTCATGCAGAATTGTTGCATCGTGGTTACAACAAGCGTCGTGGAGAATCCCATCCAGCCTTTGCTGGAAAACAGCTTGAAACTGCGGGTTTCTCGGCTCGGCTTTACGGCTTTCAGTGACGTCAGCTTTAGTCGGACATGATGTTTTTGTAGGGGTCATCTTCTCCTCCAATTTGGTAATTTGCACGATTGCCTCCCTGTGGTTTTATGCTGCTGCTATTTTTGTTTTGGGTTCTGGTTAGCCAGGAATTTAAAAAAGCATTTATGCCGCGCCGGGTTTTGCGCTTTCGTGGGTTGGCGTCGACCCAGCCTTTTATGTTGCGCAGCTCCTGCTCGATGTCAACCGCGGGGTATAGCTGCGCCCATGCGGCCACCTGGCTTTGGTACACGGGGTGTTCGGTTCCGTCGTTAAGTAGCAGGGTGATAGCCGCAGTATCTGCCCCCTGTTCCGGCTTGGTTTTGACTGTGAACCCCATGGCGTTGATATCGGCGTTGGCCATACTATGCACGGGAAGGAAGTCCACCTTCCGTGCTGCTGGCGGTTGCCGCGAACGGGCAACTTCGGATCTGGTGTTGGAAGAAGTTGCCTGTTCGCAGTATAATTCATTATTACTTTTGCTGACTTCGTCTAACTTGGCCTCACCTATGACACCAACGGGTAAACCGGTGGTAACCGGATGGCGGTCGCTTTGGTTTTCGCAAACAAGCATGTAATGCCCGTTTGAGTCCTCGCATAGCAGGCTTTTTTCATATTTGTACTGGGTAGGCTTGTAGCGGTCGCTTCTGATATAATTGTGCGTTTTCCAATGCCTGATAACCAGCACGCCGCTTTCAAATGGAATTACAAACCCTTTTGCGATAAGCACTTTTAAATCGTCATCATGCACCCCGGTTACCCGCATAACGCGCTTTGGACTGTTTACAAAGCCATCGTCATCGCCGCGCATTCCCATGTCGTAGTACAAGAGCCTTGCGGATATGGGCATGTCCAAAAATAGGTCGCTTTCGATTATTGTTTTTGTAAACATTCGTCTTTCTGCCATGGTGGAATCTCCTTTTCTTAGGGAGTGGCCGAACTGCGTTGTTAAAAGCGAGCGGTCGCTAAGCCCCCGTAGCGCAGTGGTTTTCTGCGCTACCAGCGGAGGATAGGGCGTGCATAGCGAGTCTTAACAACGCAGTTCGGCCACTCCCTTTTCTCATTCCTACTTGTGCATGTACCAATTACTTGATATAATAAAAATAGAAAGTTTGTTCGTATTTAATCGAAAGTATAATTCTCAATTTGAGAATTGTCAAGAATTTTATTTCGCAATACGTGAATTTTAGCATTTTGCACAAAAAAACATCCCCACTTTTGGTGGGGATGTACATAAAAAAACGGTTTTGTTATCTTATCAATGCTAAAATAAATTCAACTTCTTAGTGTCACTAAGAGGTTGAAAATACCCAAGGAGGAAGCGTATGTTTGAAAAAATCTTTTCGCTAGCCAAGGAGAGAAATGTATCGCAAAAAGAACTTGCGTCGCATATTGGCGTAAGCCCCAGTGTTTTGTCCGACTGGAGAAGCGGCCGTATCAAACCTTCTACGGAAGTGATTTCTAAAATCGCCAAGTACTTTGATGTAACCACCGACTATCTGCTGGATTTATCCGACGTCCCCCAGACACTAAAAGTCCCGGACATACTAAAAAATGTACCGATAGCTTTTCACCGCGGCGAGTTTGAAGACTTGACGCAGGACGAAGTGGATAATCTGGCAAGGATTGCGGCAGGGTACAAGGCGACCAGGCAGAGTGGTTCATGACTAAACTGGAAAGCTTATATGAGTTTGCGTCTGAGAGTGCCGTTAGCATTGTTAACGAATCTTTCAGCAAAACAAAAAAAGCGGCGTGCATACACTTAAAGCCGGACAAACTCATAGTGCTGGACATCGCCGCTATAGAATCCAAAGAAGAAGAAATTGTACTGCTGGCAGAAGAATGCGGTCATTACGAAACAGGCGGGCTTTATGTAATAGAAGCCACATACAATACGGCCATAGCCCGCAGCAACCGCATCAAGTACGAAGGAATGGCAAGACGCTGGACGTACAAGCGTCTTCTAAAGCCTGATGAAATTGAAGCCGCAGTTAAGCTGGACGGCAGTTTTGGCGACCATGCCGTTGCTGCGCGCTGCAGTGTAACTGTCGACTTTTTACATAAGGCCATAGAATACTATCGCTCTACGGGGGTGGTGTTTAGTTTTGATTGCGCCGATAGTTGCGCGTAGGACGTCTACTCCTGATCCACAAATTTCCTGTCATCCGGGGCAAATTTAAACACGATTGCAGATGCGATAAACAGCACAACAATTACGCTTATTCCATAATGCGGCTGCCCTGTGGCAAGTGCCACAAGCCCAAAAGCGGTGGTTCCTATTATAGAAGCAAAGCGTCCGAAAATATTGTAGAACCCAAAATACTCATTGGATTTTTCTTTAGGAATAATTCTACCAAAGTACGAACGGCTTAGAGCCTGCACGCCACCCTGAGCGGTCCCCACCAGCATGGCCAATATCCAAAACATAGTAGTCAAGAACCGAGGGTCTCTTTCGGGACTCATGGACAGGGCAATCATACAAATAACA
>Ga0123355_10000714_pt1 | contig 45061 bp, 63 predicted proteins | sample TergutEmb28metaG_3_FD_89872 | JGI IMG/M metagenome (GOLD analysis project Ga0123355, IMG submission 89872) | Embiratermes neotenicus P1 segment gut microbial communities from Petit-Saut dam, French Guiana - Emb289 P1 | ecosystem: Host-associated > Arthropoda: Insects > Digestive system > Gut ...
ATTGGTTGAGTCCTAAGGAAAAATATATAGAGTACATAAGTACATGAAGTACAGAAACAACATATTGGGTATTTCAAAGCCAGTATTTTCAATTAAGTGTGACATATGTTTGACAAACCAACAAACTCATCTCTACAGCAAAACATTCTCCACTTGTTCTTTCTTTCTATCTATGCTATAATCCAAGCAATACAAATTGTGCAGGAGATAAATGAACATGAAATTAGCATCTGACAATAATACACTAGCTGAAAACAGAGCACTAATTCTATACATAATGAACAAAGTATCAAAGCCAATTAGCAATGATGCTCTTTTAAAGTTAGTTTTGTCTAGCTACAACATGAATTATTTTTATTTTCAGCAATTCTTATTAGATTTAATCGAAAACAAATATATAATAAGCTATAAAAAAGAGGACAGCGTACTTTATGAGTTAACAGTCGAGGGAGAAAAAACTTTAGAACTTGCAAAAGATTTAATTCCTGGTATTGTTAAATTTAAAGTAGATAATAACTTTAAGGAAGTTTTAACTAATATAGAAAATGAACTTTCTGTAACTTCAGATTTCATTCCAGAAAGTGAAAATAATTATAGTGTTAAATGTAAAATAGTCGAAAACCGGGGCAGCTATATTTGAACTTACAACATTTGCTGGTTCTAGGAAACAGGCAAAAGCAATTTCAGAAAACTGGAACAACCATGCTGCAAAAATATATCCAGAGATTTTAGGAATTTTAACAAAAGAATATGAAAACAACTAATATATAAAGATGTAAAAAATAAAAACGTTCTAGAGTATAACTTCTAGAACGTTTTTACTTTCCTTATTTACTTTGTCTCTTTACTTGAACTCTTCGTAACTTTTTGCCTTACATACTCATATAGTACTACACTTGCCGCTACTGCTGCATTTAAACTCTCAGTTCTCCCAAACATTGGAATCTTTGCTTTTTTATCTGCTAACTTTACTAACTCTGGCGACACACCATTAACTTCATTTCCAATTATTATGGCCATTTTTTTGTATTCCACATCATAAATACTTTTATTTGTATCCAATGCAGTAACAACTATTTCTATCTTATTCTTTTTCAAGTCTTTTATTGTTTCAGTTAAATCTTCTGATTCTATTATATTTATTCTAAAAACCGCTCCCATTGTAGCTCTTACAACCTTTGGGTTATATACATCCACACATATATCCGAAACAATTACTTGCGATAAGCCTACACTATCTAATGTTCTTAATATTGTTCCCATATTTCCTGGATCTTGAACTCCATCTAAAATTACTATTAGGTCTTCGTTATATTCTATTTTCTTTGTGTTTTGCATTTTTCCAATTACAGCTAATATTCCTTGAGGATTTTGAACATCACATATATGGTTGAAAACTTTTTCACTTACGTACAGACAATTATGTTTTGCTATTTCATAAAGATCTTTTGGCTCAAATCTTCCTGTCTCTGCACATTCATCACAAATAACAATAGTTCTTATATCTGCTTTTTCATCTATCGCTTCGCGGACCAGTTTCATTCCTTCTACGAAGAATTCCCCTTGTTTATCTCTGAATTTTTTATCCTTCAGCTTTCTTATATGTTTAATTTGTTCATTATCTTTACTAGTTATAATCATCTTAGTATCTCCTTAATTTCTTCTATAACATCTTCTGATTCCTGTACCTTGTACGTCATATATGGTTTAATTCCCGAAGAAAATTTAATCCTATTTTTATACTTCTTCACCAATTTATCAATATCTAAAGTAAATATTTCTGGTTCAAAATTAAACACTATATTATTTTGCTTTTGATTCACTTTGGTTATACCTATATTCTTACACATTTCTTTAATTTCTGCAATGGCTATTAAATTTTTTACTTCTGTTGGCATTTTTCCATATCTATCTGATATATCTTCTATAACATTTTTAATGTCTTCTTCTGTTCTACATAGTGCAATATTTTGGTACACTTCTATCTTTTGCTCTTTGTTCTCTATATATTCATCTGGTATATAACTAGAAGCTTTAATATCAATCACAATCTCTGGTTCTTCTTTTGGAATTTCTTCACCTTTAATTTCTTTTACAACTTCATCCAGAAGTTTACAATAAGTATCATATCCAACTTGGTCCATGTGTCCATGTTGCATTTCTCCAAGCAAACTTCCAGCTCCTCTAATCTCTAAGTCCCTCATTGCAATTTTAAATCCTGATCCAAACTCCGTGAATTCTTTTATAGCTCTTAACCTTTTATCTGCTACTTCAGTAATTAGTTTGTCTCTTTTATATGTTATGTATGCATATGCTTGGTTATTGCTTCTTCCTACTCTTCCTCTTATTTGATACAATTGCGCCAGTCCTAATCTATCTGCGTTCTCCACTATTATAGTATTCGCATTTGGTATATCTATTCCAGATTCTAAAATTGTTGTACATATTAAAACATCTAGTTCCTTGTTTATAAAACTAAGCATAACATCTTCAAGCTCTTTTCCTGACATTTTTCCGATGCGCAATACCTACTTTTGCTTCTGGAATGTTATTCGAAATCTCTTCTGCTTTTTTGAGTATATCTTCTACTTTATTGTATAAATAAAATACTTGGCCTTCTCTTTCTAGTTCTCTAGTTATAGCTTCTTTTATTACTTCAATATCATACTCTAACACATAAGTCTTCACTTCTCTTCTATCTTGCGGTGGTTCATATAAACATGACATATCACGGATACCAACTATAGACATATGTAAAGTTCGTGGTATTGGTGTAGCAGTCATCGTTAGTACATCTACATCTGCTTTCAGCCTTTTAATCTTTTCTTTATCTTTAACTCCAAACCTATGCTCCTCATCTACAACCAATAGTCCTAAGTTTTTAAATTCCACATCACCACTCAATATTCTATGTGTACCTATAACAACATCAACGTGACCGAAGCTTTATCTTTTTAATAATCTCACTTTGCTCTTTTTTAGACCTAAATCTATTCAAGAGTTCAACAGTAATCGGATAATCTTTCATCCTTTGCTTAAATTCTTCGTATTGCTGTCCTGCCAAAATTGTTGTTGGTACTAAATATGCTACTTGTTTTTGATCCATACATGCCTTAAATGCTCCCCTAATTGCAACTTCAGTTTTGCCATATCCTACGTCACCACAAAGTAGTCTATCCATTGGCTTCACAGCTTCCATATCTTGTTTTATCTCTTCACTTGCTCTTAATTGATCATCTGTTTCTGTATATTCAAAACGCTCCTCAAACTCCTTCTGCCATGGCGTATCTTTTGAGAAACTAAATCCTTGCAATTTCCCCCTTTTGGCATACAGCTCTATTAAATCTCTTGCTACTTCTTTAAGATTACTTTTAACCTTCTGCTTCGCATTTTCCCATTCTTTGCTTCCAAGTCTGTTTACCTTTGGAACTCTATCTCCTGCTCCTATATACTTTCTTATATTATCTAAATTGTTTGTTGGGATATATAGAATATCTTCTCCTCTATATCTTATTTTTATATAATCTTTACTAATTCCCTCTGACTTAATAGTGTTTACTCCTATAAACTGACCTATACCATTTGTTCTATGGACTATATAGTCACCTATTTTTAAATCAGAAAATATTATAGTCTCTCCTTGCTTAAACTCTGATTTAAATAATTTTCTTTTAGGCCCCGAAGTTTTAAAAATATCGACCGCCGATATAACTAGCAGGTTAAAATCATAACATTCAAAACCAGTTGATATAGTACCATCTGATATTATTACATTTTCTTTATATCCTTTTAACAGAGAAATAATCTTTTTGCTGTTTTCTTTACTCCCTGTCAATATCACTACTGTTTTCTCAGCTGTCGCATCTTTGATACCTACAGATGAGTTATGCTTTACGTATTTCTTTGCTTTAGCTGCCTCTTCCACTTCCTGTAACAGTAGATCCATTGAACTACGAAAAAAGTTAACCTCCCTATAGCTAAAGCTATATCCGTTTCTTTTCGCATGCATACTTTGGACACTTCCAAACCCTATATCTTGTCTTTCTAAATATATAGTTTGAATATTTTTGATATTCCCGTGAAAACTTCACAAAATCATCTAAGTTAGTTAGCGCTTGTGGCACTATTCTTTTCTTCTCTATCAGCGAAGTAATAACATTTTGATTATCCTTTAAAATGTTTTCTGATCTTGCTTTTACTTTGGCTTCTTCATCGATAAATATAATATAATCATCTTTTATATAATCTATTATTGTACTTGGATTCTCATAAAAACTACTAAAATATTTGTCCACTTTACTTAAGTAGTTTCCTTCTTTGATAGATTCAATATCTTCAAAACTGGAGTCAATCTCCATACCAGCATCTGTAATTTTACTCAGGGTGTTCTCTAATGTATCCTCTAATACAAATTCTGTTGCTGGATATATTTCTATCTTTTCTAGTGTCTCAGTTGACCTTTGTGATAACACATCAAAATATCTTATACTATCTATTTCGTCTCCCCAAAGTTCAATTCTTACTCCTTTTGTACTAGAGATAGCAATATCAATAATTCCTCCTCTTATACTAAACTGAGAGCTAGCTTCTACTATTTCTACTCTTTCATATCCCAAAGATATTAACTGCTCTTTAGCTTCTTCTAATCCTAAAGTTTCTCCCGTGTTTAACTTTATAATATTTTTGTATAAGCTGTTCTCAGAAATTATTTTCTGCATCACAGCTTCTATTGTTGTTACAACTATCTTCGCCTTTTTATTATGGATTCTATTTAAACAAGATATTCTTTTATTTTTAATATCGCCACTTTCTGCTAAATAGTCATATGCAAGTATTTCTCTTCTTGGAAAATAGTCTATTTGCGTCTGGAAATAGCTAAGGTCAGAAACAAGCTTTTTAGCCTGAACTTCATTATATGTAATTATACAAACTGGTTTCTCACTATAGAAATAAGTTGAATACGCAAAATGAACCTTACCACTATCTGTAAGGCCTGACAACATTATTGGGCTAACTCCAGATTTAACATCATTTATGTAACTGTTAAACTTTTTAAAGTTAGGTAATATTTTTATAATCTCGTCCATCTAGATTTCCTTCCTTAAGTATCATATATATGCTTATTTGCTTACTACTATGAATTTTTGTGTATTATTCAAGTAAGCGTTTCAATAGGCTTATTATTATACAATATTTTTTTAAAAAAATATATATGTCTCATGAATTTAATACTCTTATATATCACTTGTTCAGAAATCAAATATGAACGCTCAGAATAAGAGCGCTCATATTTGATTTCTACATGTTAAACAATTCACTATGTGAGCCTGTACGAGTTAATGATAATATTAATTTTGATTTTTCTATTTTATAAATAAGTAACCAGTCCGGTTCAACATGGCACTCTCTATAACCAATATAATTTCCATTTAATTTATGATCTCTATATTTCTTATCTAACGCTTCTCCATTAGCAAGTGTAGTGATAACTTTTTGAAGTTTGCCCATATCTACCCCTTGCTTTGTTAGGCTTTTACGATCTTTCTTAAAAATAGTAGTTTCTATAATCATATACTTTGTACTATTCACAAGAATATTCCTCCGAATCTTCCGCTGCCCAACTATCAAATAAATCTTCAGTAGAATTAAAACTCTTAGTCTTAATTTTTCCTTCCAAAATGTCTTCTGACTCTTGCATCGCCTTAATAGTTCTTTCATTCGGATTATGCCTAACATCAAAAGGAAATCCATGTACCAATATAGATTTATGAAGAAATACATTAATAGCTTCACTAAGATTTAACCCAAGAGTGGCAAAAGTACTTTCTGCCTTGGATTTAATTTTTGGGTCTAAACGTATATTGTAATTTGCAGATTTCATATTTTTCATCCCCTTATTTATACATCGTAACACAAAGTATATGCAATGTCAATACAATGTTTGAGCGAAACAGGATGTCTTGCTTCCACTATTATATATCCTTAAATCCTTCCCCAAGAACCTCTCTTGCATTTGATATAACTATAAACGCATTTGGGTCTATTCCTCTTACTATCTTTCGCACATCCGCAATCTCTCCTCTAGCCACTACACAAAGTAATATTTCTTTTTCTTCTTTCTTATACATACCTTTCCCATAAAAAGCTGTTATTCCTCTTCTGAGTTCTTTTCCTATTTTTCTAGCTATTTCATTATGTTTCGGTGAAATTATAAATACCATCTTTGAAAAATCAAATCCTTCGAAAAGTATATCTAATATTTTCCCTACCACAAATATCGATACTACTGAATATAGAGCAACTTCTATTTCCGCAAAAAACAATGTATTTAACCCAATTACTACTGCGTCAAACATTACCATCATAGAACCAGTTCTTCTTTCTGGTTTAAATAGTTTCACTATGTTAGCTAATAAATCTGTTCCTCCGCGTTGAAGCTCTTGCTTTAAAGATTACAGCCGTTCCTGCTCCTGACATAATTCCACCATAAATCGATGCAAGCAACCTATCTTCCGTCAGTGGTTGTAAGACTGCAAATATACTAAGTAGCACAGATAGTATCACCGTACCAAATAACGCGCCTAAAAAATACTTCCTACCACCTTTTATAAATACTACTATAAAAAGTGGTATATTAAGTACAATTACTGAAAGTCCTACTGGAATATTAAGAAAATAGTATAGAATTGTTGCAATCCCAGAAAATCCTCCTGTAGATATTTGATTTGGAAGCAAAAAAAACATAACCGCTGCACTTATCAAAGCCGCACCAATTATTATTTGAATTGTTTGAGCAGTAATTCTCTTAGTATACACAAGAGTTCTTAACAATCTAACTTTCATACTACTATTATGCATCTTTTTACATTTTTTATTACGCAAAATTTCTTCTTTGTGTTCGACTTCAGTAACAAGATTTGAGTTGCTACAAAGAAATTTCTATGTTTGTTTTTGTTGTTTTGTATTGACGCGTTTCCGCTTTTATCATATATTGTTGTCTTTGGAATAACAAAAAAATAACCCCCTGTCGCCATAGGTTAGGTTATTTTTAAAGCTCTACAGTGGCAAACCACTTTTGCGGTTACCAATTATCTTAATTATCATATGTCTGCAAAATCTTCATCTCAAACTTTCCCGGTCTTATGTATTTGTTTTCTTTGATTTTGACATCAACATCATATAGCTCTTTCAGCTTATCAATATTCTCTTTCTTATGCCCTACTACATTGCTAACATTAACTGGATTAATCTCTATTTCAATTTCTCTTACTTTAACATTATACTTCTTTATTTTCTCTAATATACTGTCATACCAAATGCTATCTTCTACTAATTGACCAAATGCTTCATGGTATGGTCCTGCTACTACATCACTTTTGCTGTTTTTCATTGGATCAGAAATTACATCTGAACTTTGTAGCCCCATTCTTATGACATTGATCTTTTTTGATGTAAAGTAATAGAATACTTCTTTACATCTTTCAACTGCTTGATTTAAGGTAAGAGGCACATATTCACCTTTTTCATACTCTTTCTCAAGTTCCGTATTTTTCACAACTAGAACCGGGTATATCCTTACAATCTTGGGTTTTAGCTTTGCTAAATCTTTTGCTGTATTTATCTCATCTATTCTTGTGCTTTCAGGAAGACCGATCATCATTTGATGTCCCAAATTAAATTTACGCTTTTTAATAAGTTTAGAAGCTTTTTTTACATCTTCAAATGTGTGTCCTCTCTTACACTGCTTCAATATGTAATCATTTGTGGACTGAACTCCGAAGCTCTATAGTTTTTACACCATACTTTTTAAGCATTTTTAGGATATTTTTATTAATATAATCCGGTCTTGTAGAAATCCTTATGCTATCTATTTGTTTATTCTTTATATACTCATTTGCTACTTCTAATAACTCTTCTTGCTTCTTCAGTTCAATTCCTGTAAAACTTCCTCCGAAAAAAGCAATTTCTTTATAGCTATATGGATCTTTAAAGCTTCTCAAATATTCGTCTATAGTATCCCTTACTTCCTTAGTCGTTAACTTTTTTGATTGTCCACTTATACTTTTTTGATTACAAAAAGTACATTCGTTCAAACATCCTTGATGTGGTACAAATATTGGTATTATATAATTGTTCTGCATTCTACTTTCTCCTTTTGCTCAGCTTATTACGCTTATAATTTTTCTATCGCACACTTTGCCGCTTCCATTTCTGCCGCTTTTTTAGTATGTCCTTGCCCTTCAGCCATTTTTTTACCATCACATTCAACTTCTACAGTAAATCGTTTGTCGTGATCTGGTCCAATTTCTTCTATAACAGTATACTTTATTAATACACTTCCGCTTTTTTTGTAGTTCTTCTTGAAGCACTGTCTTATAGTCCTTGAGTCCTACACTTCTGCTTGCAATATCTATTGATTCTTTAAGATTTCGTATGATGAATTTCTCTGCTTCTTCCAAATTAGAATCCTTATATATTGCGCTAATAGTTGCTTCTATGCTATCCGCTAAAATTGCTGGCTTCTTGCTTCCTCCACTATTCATCTCACTCTTACCAAGATACAGAAAATCACTAAAATTATGCTTGCATGCAAGTTTGTAAAGACTACTCTCACAAACAACTGTGGCTCTAACTTTAGTCATTTCCCCTTCTTTAAGATTTGTATAATTATCATATAGATATTTGCTAACTACAAATTCTAGTATACTATCACCAAGAAATTCTAACCTTTCATTACTACAAACTTTGTTCTCATTTGCATGTGAAGTATGTGTAAGCGCTTGCTTAATTAATTCTTTATTCTTAAACACATATCCGTATACTTTTTTCTAATGTATCTAATTCCAACTCTTATTACCCCCTTCCCTCAATTTTTTTGTTCTTTACTCTTTCATAATCTTACTTATTCTTTTTGGATAATCTCACTATTTCCTCATATATTATATCTAATGTATTTGGAACTGCAATTTTTTTCGCATTTTCTCCCATTAACTTTAGTTTCTCTGGATTTCCAAACATATCCCTTATAGTTTTCGACAATGTATCTACATCTAAATCTTTATCTAATATTATTTTTGCTGCACCTACATTCTTGAGTACCTTTGCATTATACTCTTGATGGTTTTCTGTAGCAAATGGGAAAGGTACAAATATTGCTGGCTTTCCAGCCATAGCTACTTCAGTTATTGTCATAGCCCCGCTTCTTGAAACTACTATATCTGAAACTCCCATTACTTCTTCCATATTATGAATGTATGGAAATATCTTTGTATTCTGTATGTTGTTTATATTAATATCCTTACTTGATAACTCTTCTTTAACTATATCATATTGCTTTGGTCCACATGCCCATATTAATTGATACTCTTCATTTAACTTTTTGCTTATAATTTCCATTAAAGTTTCATTAATAGTTTTCGCTCCTTGACTTCCTCCAAACACTAAAACTATTGGTAAATCATTCTTTACTCCTAATTCTTGTTTGATTTGTGTACGATTAAGTGCTGCTCCAGAAACAATTTTTGTAGGATTTCCTGTCACAACGATTTTGTTAGCTTTAGGAAGTCTCCCTCTTGCTTCTTTAAACCCTACCAGTACTGTATCTACCTTTTTAGATAATAGTTTCACAGCCACACCAGGAAAAGCATTGCTTTCATGTACCGTAGTTGGAATCTTATTTTTTGCAGCAGCTAAAAGCACAGGGCCACAAATATATCCTCCTGTTCCAATAACAATGTCTGGATTTATTTCTTTTATAATCTTTTTTGCCTCTCCTAATCCTTTAAATGTTTTAAGCATATTCCTAAAATTCTGAATACTTATTTTTCTGCTTATCCCATATGCTTCTATCGTCCTTAAACTATACCCTGCTCGAGGAACCAAATCATTTTCTAATCCTCTAGTCGTTCCAATAAAAGTAATCTCAGCATTTTTATTTTCCTTTTTTATTTTATTCGCAATTGCTATACCAGGATTAATATGTCCACCTGTTCCTGCTGCCGCTATAATTACTTTCATCCGTTCCCTCCTCATTTCTCTTGTCTCTATATTTACATCTTATATCTTGCTACTCTGCCTGGATATATTTAAAAGTACTCCGCACTGCACATAAGGTAATAATTAATGATGTTCCTCCATAGCTGAAGAATGGTAATGGCATACCTGTTACAGGCATCGATGATGTTACAACTGCTATATTTATTATTGCTTGCAAACCTATTACTGCAGTTACCCCAACAGCAAGCATACTACCAAACATATCTGGTGCTTTCATTGCAACTAAAACACCCCTCCATATTAGTATCGCAAAAAGTATTATTACAATTGCACTTCCTATAAATCCTAATTCTTCTGCTAAAACAGCAAAGATAAAGTCATTATGAGGTTCAGATATATATCTGTATTTTTGTGTGCTTTGCCCGAAGTCCTACTCCAAAAAGTCCCCCTGAGCCAATAGCATATAGACTTTGTATTATCTGCCATCCTGTGTCTTGCCTATCTGCCCACGGATCTAAAAATGATGTTATCCTTGTTAATCTAAATGCACCAAAATTAAAATGTGTAGCTAATATATATAAAGTCCCAAGCCCTGCTCCGTGCAGCTGCGATACCCGCTGTTAAGAAATGCGACAATTTACTTCCTGCCATTAACATCATTACTCCTGTAACACCAATAATTAGTATCGAAGCACTTAAATGATTTTGAATTCCAACTAATATAGCTATCGGAGGTATAAGAAATACTAATGGCTTAACAAAACCTCTCCTAAACTCCCTCAACTTATCTTTATGTAGTGAAAGATATGCTGCATAAAAAACTATCAATCCTATTTTTGTAATCTCTGATGGTTGAAAAGACATTCCAAACGGCAAGCTTATCCATCGTGTCGCTCCACCTACAGTCCTTCCGAAGTCCAGGAACTAATACTAATAATAGTCCGAATATCGAGACAGCATATGCTATTTTATAAAATCTAGTATATAATTTGTAATCTATTCTAGAAACAAACAACATTGCAGCAATACCAATAACTGCAGCAATTGCTTGCATTGATACAAAAGTAAAACTGCTTCCAGTCATTGCTAAAGCAGATGGTGAACTTGCAGATAACACCATTACTATACCAATTCCTAAAAGCACTAGCACGGTCACAAGTAGCACAAAATCAAACGGCTTATCTGAAACTTCATTAGCCGTTAATTTTCTCCTTGGCTTAGATTTAGTTTTGTTAATTGTTCGAACTGCCATGTTCACTCTCCTAAATAGAATAAAGTCCAATAACACTCATCATAAGTGTAATAACACAAAATACTCCTACTACTTTATTTTCTTTCCATCCTGATAACTCAAAATGGTGGTGTAATGGTGCCATTTTAAACAATCTTTTCCCACCTGTTTTCTTAAAGTAAATAACTTGGAGCATCACAGATACTGTTTCTAGCACCGGTATAATACCTATTATTAATAATATGAATGGCATTCTTAAATATAATGCCATTGCTGAAAGTACTCCTCCTAAAAGTAGCGCTCCTGTGTCTCCCATAAATACTTTTGCAGTATTTAAGTTGAATATTAAGAACCCTAAACATGCACCAACTATTATACTTCCAAATACGATTATTTCCTTTACATCTAATATTATGGCAATAACAGTTAAACATGTCGCCATTATTGCTGATATGCTTGTGCTAAGACCATCTACTCCATCTGTTAAATTTACAGCATTAGTCATTGCTAATAACACAAATGTTGCAAAAGGTATATATACCCATATTGGTAATTCAAAGTACTGCCCTAGAAAAGGAATTAGTGTCTCTGTTCCTACTCCTGCTACACTTACTAAATATATTACATATGCCACTGAAATTATCAATAATCCAAGCATTTTCTGTTTCGGTTTCAATCCTTTAGTGTCTTTTAATACTAATTTTTTAAAATCATCTATAAACCCTATTACTCCAAATCCTATAGTCATAAGTAATAAAGGAAGCATTGCATATCCTATTTCTGGTTCTCTTGAAAGATAGTAAATAAATCCACCTATTGTGCCAATGATAATCCCCAAGGCTATTATGACCCCTCCCATTGTAGGTGTTCCTTCTTTCTTAAAATGAGATTTTGGTCCATCATCTCTTTCTATCTGTCCTACTCTCAATTTCCTAAGTATAGGTATTATAAATATAGATAATATCACTGTTGCTATAAATGATACAAACAATATTCTTGTTTGAAAATACACGCTTCTTCCTCCTCATACTAATATATTGCTTCTGTACATGTTTTATCCCATCAACTTTTGAATAATTTCTCTTTCATCATAAGGATGTTTTATTCCATCAATTTCTTGATATGTTTCATGTCCTTTACCCGCAAGCAATATAATGTCATTCTTGTTTGCCATTTCTATTGCATGCTTTATTGCTTCTGTTCGATTGGCAATCATAACATATTCCCCTTTTGTTTTCTTAATTCCTTCCTCTATTTCCTGTACTATTGCTTCAGGTTTTTCTGTTCTCGGATTGTCAGAAGTAATTATTGTAAAATCTGATATTAGTCCAGATATTTCTCCCATTATGGGTCTTTTTGCTGCATCCCTATCTCCACCACATCCAAACACTGTAATAACTCTTCCTTTGGTATAGCCCTTTACAGCCTTTAAAATACTTTCTAAACTGTCTGGAGAATGTGCATAATCAACCATTATACATAAGTCTTTTTTGTTCGGAACTAATTCACTCCTCCCAGGAACTGTTACATTTACTAACCCTTCTTTTATTGCTTCTGCTTCAGCCCCAAAATGCATCGATGCACATATTGCTGCTAAAGAGTTATATACACTAAATCTGCCTGGTATTCCTACTTTTACTCTTTCATTCCTAGGTCCAATTTTAATCTTAAAATCTGCTGACACATTTGTTACAGTTATATCTTTTGCGATTAAGTCTGCAGCATTATCAATACCATAGGACTTAATTTCAGCAGCTACTTCTATATTCTTAACCTTTGCAACTCTAAAATCATCAGTATTTATATATCCTACTTTACTCATATTAAATAATTTAAGTTTAGAATCAAAATAGTCTTCCATTGTTGGATGTTCTGTCGGGCCAATATGATCTCTTGAAAAGTTTGTAAATAGTCCTACATCAAAAACTAATGTGTCCACCCTGTGTAATTTTAAGCTTTGTGAAGATACTTCCATTACAACTACTTCTACATTTTCTTCTACCATTCTTCTTAATAACTGTTGAAGCTCTATGCAGTCTGGAGTTGTTCTTTCACTTTCACCTAAATTCTCATCTCCAATATAGTTAGCAACTGTCCCTATAAGACCAACTTTAAGTCCCTGTTTTTCTAAAATAGATTTGACCATAAAGGTTACTGTTGTTTTTCCCTTTGTTCCTGTTACACCTATTAATTTAAGCGCCGACGCAGGGTTTCCATAGAAATTACTAGCTACTTTAGCTAAATCTGCTCTCGTATTTTTAGTTACAATTATTATTGTATCACTATTAACATCCGTCTTATTTATCTTAGCTACTTCTTCTACCATAATAGCTACGGCTCCATTTGCTACTGCATCTTTTATATACATATGTCCATCTGAATCAAAGCCTTTTCTTGCAATAAATAGGTACCCCTCTTTTACCTCTCTTGAATTGTGCGTAATCCCTTTAATATCAATGTCCAAGTCACCTTTTGCTTTAAGTCCTTCTATTCCATTCAATATATCCTTTAAGATCATATCTACCACTCCTCTTCTAATGTACAATATATGATGTAAATTTTCACTCGTATTATTTTCTCAGTTGTAGCATTTTCTTACCTGTTCGAGCATAGCAAGTTACAGATAAGTTATATACCTACAAATGAGTTATCCCTGTGGACCTTAGAAATACGTGAAAAATTATGCAGTTACATTCATAGTACATTGTATATTAAAATTGGTTTTTTGTATAGCTAAATCTTCATTTTTCCTTTATGTATTTTAGTAAGTTTCCAACATCACTCTCGTGCCCGTATTTATGACTATCCCTCTTCTAGGTAACTGCTCCCTTACAACCATACTTCCGTCTTGCCCTTCGCTAAATTCATATTCTAATCCTAGCTCTATTAATATAGTCCTTGCCTCACTTAATGTTAAACCTGTCACCTCTGGCATATCTATACTTTCTTTAATCTCTAAGGCCTCACTTCTTGATACCTCTAAATATGGAAGCACCTCTCTTAAAACATCTCCTGCAACTGGTGCTGCTACAACACCACCTTGATGTCCGCCTTCTCCTGATGGATAATATAGTATTACAAGAATTACTACTTCTGGATCTTCTATACTTGCAACACCTACAAATGACGCTATAAATTTATTAGTATTTATACCGACTTCTGATGTTCCTGTTTTCCCTCCAACTGAGTACCCCCTCACCGCAGCATTTCTTCCTGTCCCTTCATCAACAACTGTTTCCATCATACTCAAAACTTCTCTTGCTGTTTCTTCCGAAAGCACTCTCTCATGACTTTCTACCTCAAAATCTATTCTCTCTCCAGTTTCAGTATCTATCGTAGCTTTCACTAATCTTGGTGTAACCGGAATTCCTCCATTTGCTATAGTTCCCGTCATTTTCATCATCTGCATAGGTGTAACTTCAAATCTCTGTCCAAATGAAAGTGTTGCAAGCTCTACTGGACCCACACGTTCTTCTCTTAAGAAAAGACCTTGTGCTTCTCCGTGAAATATCAATCCCTGTTTTACTTAGCAGTCCAAACTTTTCTAAATATCTATAAAATGTACTAACTCCTATGTCTTGACCTAATGAAATAAATATTGGATTACATGAGTTCATTAACCCTTCTCTTAAAGATTGTGCTCCATGAGGTCTATGATGTCTCCAACACCTAATCCTTCTATCTGCAATAGTAATCGAACCAGTACAATGAAACTCTCCGGATTCTATCTGCTTCTGTTAACCCTTCTTCCATGGATATTGCTGCTGTAAGTATCTTAAAGGTAGACCCTGGCTCATAACCATCAGATATTACTTTGCTTCTCCACATTTGTTGAAGCTCAGCCGTTCTCTCATTTTCTCCGCATGGTGTCCCAACTTACAGCTAGTTCATCGTTATTTATAGTGAACGGGTCATTCAGATCATAATTTGGGTATTCTGCCATAGCCAATATATTTCCAGTTGCAGGCTCCATAATTATAATGGCGCCACCACCTAAACATTGATTGTCTATAACTGCTCTTCTAAGATGTCTTTCTGCTATTGACTGTACAGTTAAATCTATTGATAGCACAATATCTTTTCCATGCACTGCTGCTATATAGTTTTCTCCTCCTGCTCCCAAGTCTGCACCGAGTAGCATCTGCCATTCTTAAAATTCGTCCCGGCTCACCTCTTAAGATTTCATCATAATATTTTTCTAATCCCTCTAGCCCTTGATCATCTATTCCTGTAAACCCTATTACGTTGGATGCTAAAGTAGAATGCGGATAGACTCTCTTTGTATCTTCATCTATATTAATTCCTGTTGTTATATTATTTTCATTCATCCATATCCTGAGTTCATCTGTATATTCTTTCGAAACCCTCCTAACTATAGTTTCTATTGCACTATTCCTACTCAATCTTCTAGTTATTTCTTCATAATCTAAATCAAATATGTCTGCCATCGCCTTTGCTACTTTTGATCTGCTTTCAGTAGGAATATTTCTAGGATTTACTGTCACCGTTTCTGCGCTGGCACTCATTGCTAAAACGTTTTCCCCTGTAGCATCCCATATAGTACCTCTTCTAGGACTTATTCTTCTATTCAAAGTTTGCTGTGCATGTGCCATTGCTTGTAATTCTGCACCCTGTACAAATTGTATAAATCCAATCCTTATAACTAAGCCAAAGAGAATGATAAATGATACTAATATCATGTTTCTCATTCTCTTCTTCCTACCAATGCTAATTTGTCTCATAGAAGAACCTCCAAATAAAAAAATAAAGACTATTAATTTTTCTAAATTAATAATCTCTATTAAAATATATTCATAAATCCATCTAGTATTCTTCGAAACACTGACGTGTTTTCTGTCATTATAACTTCTGATGCTGGCTCTATATGATCTGATTTAGGTAAGCTTACATATACTATTTGATTACTGTTTAGGTTTTGCATTCCTAAAAGTTCTCTTGCTTGTTGCTCTACATGTCTTAAGTTTGTACTATTTGCTATTGCTATTTCAAGTTGTGTGTTCTCTCTATCTAAGTCTGATATATCTTGTCTCAATCCTTGTATTCTTGCAAAATGTTCATCAATCTGTGAGCTTCTATAGCTTATTGCAAATAAAACCGCAAAGCCTATCAATAAATATGCAACAACTCTCCTCTTTTTTATTTTTATCTCTTCAGCTTTTTGTTTTTTCTGAACTGTTCTCTTTTTTCCTGTGGACTTCTTAGGTTTCTTTGGTGTTTTTGGTGGTGCATACTCAGGCTCAAGTTTTCTTGGACTTGTTTCATATTGATACTTATTAAAATTTCTTGGCATATTTGCACCTCCTTTTATCTTTAGAATCTTTCAAAAACTCTTAATTTAGCACTTTTGCTTCTCGAGTTTCTCATCATTTCTTCTTCGCTCGGTAAAATTGGTTTTTTAGTAACAATTGTTCCTATTGATTTTTTATTGCACACACAATATGGTAATTCTTTTGAGCATACACATGGATCTGCTAAATCTTTATATGCATTTTTAACTGCTCTATCCTCTAAAGAATGAAATGTTATTACACATAATCTTCCACCCTTTTCTAAACAATCTACTGACTGAATTATTGTATTGTATAATGGACTTATTTCATCATTTACTTCTATTCTTATTGCTTGAAAAGTCCTTTTAGCAGGGTGTCCACCCTGATTTTTTCTAAAACCTGGTATGCTTTTCTCTATAATCTCTACTAGCTGAATCGTTGTTCCGATTTCTTTTTCTTCTCTGTATCTGCATATGTTTCTTGCAATCTGTCTAGAAAACTTTTCTTCTCCATATTCATAGATAATTCTAGCTAATTCTTCTTCACTATATGTATTTAGGACAATCTTTGCTGTAAGTTCTTGTTCTTGATTCATTCTCATATCAAGAGCTGCTTCTTTCATATAGCTAAATCCTCTTGATTTTTCATCCAATTGATATGATGAAACTCCTAAATCTAATAGTATCCCACTGACAAGATCAATGTTTAATTCTTCAAGCACTTCTTTTATGTTGTCATGATTATTATTTGCATACTGAACATTGTTAAAATCTTTGAGCTTCTCTTTTGCATATTGAATAGCATATGAATCTCTATCTATGCCTATAAGTAAACCTTCTTTTGATAGATTCTCTACAATTTTTAAGCTGTGACCAGCTCCTCCTAAAGTTCCATCCACATATGTTCCATCTGCTTTAATCTTTAGGTTTTCTATACATTCATTTAACAATACTGGTTCATGATTAAATTCCAATGTTTATACCTCAACACTTTTCATCAATTGTAGAAATTAAGCAGGACATAGCCTGCTTTTGTCATTGGTTCTTGAATTATTTTCTTTTTCTTTTGTAATTTTTTGAAGGCACCCTAAGGCGCCAACACCTTATCTTTTGTAATCTATCTAATGCGTAAAAAGCTAAACCTTTTTACGTAAGATATCTGTAATTCGCTTCGCTCAAACAGCTTTCTTAACTTTCGTAAATTATAACCATAATCTTATTTGTTCAGGGGCGAGCTTTGAAATCGCCCCTAAACATCTTTTGTATAAACTGTAATTTGTCTTTGGTATTTTTTAATTTTTCATCTTTTGTATTCTCTTAAAATTTTATCTTTTGTACTTTTTTAAGTTAGGCACAAGACCTAGCCTTTATCTTTTGTATATCTATATATGCTTTCTCAAGCTATATACCTAAGTTTGCCATCTTCTCTGCTATCTCATCAGCTGTTTGGTTTTCATCTGCACTATATTTTAGCCATTTCTCTTTGCTCCAGATTTCTACTTTCGTTAGAACTCCGATTATAACTACTTCTTTATCTAGCTCGGCAAATTCTCTTAAACTACTTGTTATAAGGAATCTTCCTTGTTTGTCTATCTCACATTCCATAGCCCCTGCTAGAAAAAATCTCATTAGTGCTCTGGCATCTTTATTTGTAAGCGGAAATGTTCTTAGTTTATCTTCGAAGTTTTTCCATTCAGACTGTGAGTATATGAATAAACATCCATCTAGTCCTTTTGTTATTACAAATTTTTCTCCAATGTCTTCTTTCAGTTTTGCAGGCATTATTAATCTACCTTTACTGTCCATCGAGTGTTCATATTCGCCTATTAACATATGCCTCACCTCACATTCAGTGGCTTACCACTTCGCTCCACTTTCCTCCACTTTGTGTAATTCTACACCATTGATATTCAAAATGCAATACTTTTTTTAAAAAAGTTACCCAAAGAAAATACTTTTCTCTTTTTGTCAAAAAGGTGTTGACATTTAAATGACCATATACTATACTTCGTATACAAGATTATTTTAGAAAGGAGGAAAGATACATGAGCAATGAAACAGAAGTAAAAATCTTAGAAGGGCTATCAAGTATTAATAGCGAGATTAAAGGAATCAATAACGAAATTAATGGAATCAATAGCGAGATTAAAGGAATCAATAGCGAGATTAAAGGAATCAATATACGACTTGATAGACATGAGAAAAGACTCGACACACAAAACGCAAAAATGGATACTGAATTTGCAAAAAACACCAAATACTTTGTGACAAATAACTCACACCTAAAAGACATGAAAGAAACTATTAATTCAATTAGTAATTCAGTAGCTGTTATTGAGTATGATCACGGCAGAAAAATCGACACGATATATCAGGAATTTACTACCAATCGCGAAAGACATGTACGCATGAGTTATAATGTGGATGAGTTAAAAGAAACTACTGAAAAACACTCTATTGAAATAGAACATCTTAAAAACAAAATTTCAAAAATAGGCTAAAATATTTTTAATTTCTTAATTAAATTCACCAATTGAAATGCCCTAAAATATGAGTTTTACATATAACTCTCATATTTTAGGGCATTTTGTTTACTAATAGTAAATTTGTAAGTTATCGATGTATATCTAAACATACTTCTCCAAATATTTCTTTTAATTCTCGCAACCTGTCCTTATTTTTTTGTTTAATACTTTTCCCTGCAAATTTATCCATTCTTTGTCTCACTTCCCTTTTAGAATTTCTGCTAACCTAGCCCATTCTTTTTTGTGATGTGCATCTAACGCTCCTAAAAAAGACTTGTTAATAAATAATCTAATAATTGGATCTAGTATTTTACCTATACCATTATAGCCAACTTGCAATTCTTCTTTCAACAAAATCCCATTAGCAGTATCTGTAAATTGCAATTCCATATATGCAGGAAGGTTTATCCCAAACATTCTTATTTGAACAATAATTTGATTTGGTCTATTAGCTACTTTGGTTATTGCATACGATTTCAACCTATGTTTCGGGCTTATATTTTGGTCGAAATAAACTAAATCGCCAATAGGAGTTTGTTTCCCACGCTTTACAATATGGTATTGATAATGCTCTGGCAGCCAATTAGAATATGCCTCATCAGTTGGCTCTATCATAAAATCATAAAATTTTTCAGCTTTTGCGTTTGGCAATTCGCTTTTCATGGTATGTATTATCATTTTGATTGCCTCCTTCTACTCCATAAACTTAAATAATCGATATGTTCTAACTTATTTATGACTTTTGTTGCCTAACAAAAATAATAATATGCTAACTCCATATCCACAAATACCTATACTCCATAATGCTCCTAATGGTGCTTCCATAAAATAAGCAATCACTAATGCTATTGTAGTTGCAGGAATAACGAAAAATCCACCTTTTCTATAATTTTTCTTTCCCATTTCCAATCCCTCCTGATCTATTTCGCCTTAACTTTATGAGCGGTTATAACTGTATAACTAGAAGCATTAACTGTTATTATACAATTATCAATAGTTGCATACCAATTCTTACCTCTTCTCATTATAGAACAATTGACATCTTTTATTTTATCTTTGCACCATAGAACAACATCATCAGTCTCTAAATCAAGATTTCTTTTTATTCTATCAATACCCATTGCTGTTGTACTTACTTTGTCTATATTTGAAATCAAAATTTTACTATTGTACATTACTTTCCCCCTGCATTCCATCTTATTTTGCTAATTTTTTAAAATCAATCATCTTGTATAAATCTAATAGCTCCGCCTCTTTTGATATATTAATTGTAACCCCTATATATTTTCCGCTAGGTGTAGCAGTAATATCATTTTTTATATCATCAGAAATATCAAGATTTTCAATGCCTTCAACCAACTCTGGTTTATTGGAAAAGTTAAAACTTGCCGAGAAAAAACCATCTGACAACGATCCCCAAAATATAGTTCTTTTCTTGTTTAAAGCTTTACCTAGCCAACCACCATCTTTATAATAACGCCATTCTATCGAAATATCATAAGTAGACAAGCTTTTACTAAATGTTTCCCATGTTTTATAGTTGTTGCCTAAAACTTGAGCAAAAAATTCATCTGTTAACTTTGTATTAGGGTCTTTTAAAAGTTGTTCTATCATTATAATTCCTCCTTAACATTTCTACTCGTTAATAATTGAATATATTTTCGTATTAAGTATTTCACCATTCTTAATAGCATTTTTTCTTAATACTCCTTCTAATTCAAATCCTGCTTTTTCTAATACTTTACAAGATGCGATATTATCAGCAAATGGTTCTGCAAATATTCTAATTATGTCTGTGTTTTCAAAAATATACTTACATACTTCCTTAACAACATTTGTCATGATACCTTTGCCCCAATGTGGTTCTGATATGTAATATCCCATTTCCGCTGTATGACTATGTATATTGCTCTTTCGAATTGCCCCTATATTCCCGGCAACTTTGTTATCTACAATTATTGCCCAAGAATACTCACTATCTGTTTTTACACTTAACATTTTCATGATAAATTCTTTAGCATGTTCAATAGTATATGGATAAGGTATTCCATCTCTTAAATTGTCTAATATCTTTTTATTGTTCATAGCATTACTGAGTTCTTCTGCATCTTCAATTCTCCATTTTCTTATTGATACTTCCATATCCTAAACTCCTTTACATCTGCTGTTTGAATAGTTTTCTTACATCTTATCTCCTACACTTCTATATAATTATTCTCACATGCTTTAATTAATCTATTCATAATAGCCAGTCCTATTCCTTTTGCTTCTACACCTTCTATTATCGCTAACCCTACATTATATGAATCAACTTTTCTAAGAAGAGTAAACATGTTCTTGCTTATGCTCTCTAAGTCACTCCCCATATCTATTTTATGGTCCGTACTATACTTACTTAAATTTTGCGCTTTTGCCATCACTAAAACACTACCACTTTCTTCTTCAATCACTTCATTGATTTTCTCTATTAGTTTTTCTTCATCTTCACTATATACTAAAAGACATTTCGTTTTTGGCGCATAATGTTTATATTTCATTCCAGGAGACATCACAGTTTCATCTGTTTTACATTCTCCTAGCACTTGCTTTTGTACTTGAACAACAAACCCTAAATCTTGGATCATCTCTTTAGTCACTTTTCCTGGTCTTAATATATGTATAGCATCATTTTCTACTTTCACTACTGTAGATTCAAGTCCAATATCTACAGCTCCCCCGTCTATTATATATTCTACTTTCCCATCCAACTCATCTTTAATATCCTCTACAACTGTACCACTTGGTCTTCCAGAAATATTTGCGCTAGGCGCAGCTACAGGTACTCCAGCATATTCAATTAGTCTTTTAGCAATTTCATTTTCTGGCATTCTAATTGCTACTGTATCCAATCCTGCAGTCACAGTTTTAGGAACAACCTCATTTTTATTAAAAATTATTGTTAACGGCCCTGGCCAAAAATTGTCTATTAACTTTTGCTCTACCTCTCCGCACTTCACTTACAATACCGCTCAAGCATCTCTATATTAGACACATGAACTATAAGGGGGTTGTCTTGCTGTCTTCCTTTTGCTTCAAAAATCTTTAGACAAGCACTTGCTTTAAGTGCATTTGCACCTATCCCATATACTGTCTCTGTAGGAAATAGCACTAAATTCCCATTTCTTATCTCTTCAGCAGGTTTCCTTAGCATTTCATAATCTATATTCTCTTTATCTTTACAATTAATATATTTTGAAATCATATATTTGCTTCCTTCTCCACTCTACTATGTTATATAAATTTAATCATTAAAAATGATTATCATATATTTTATCATAATTGCTATATATCTGTCACTTGTTTGTCATTGTATTTCTAGAGAAAATATAATATAATCGGTTTATATTTTATGCTTCTAGAAATACTAAAGCATAACTTAACTGTAACACTCCTTATGTCGTTAACAGTTAAGAAAACTAAAGGGTAGGTGATTTATTTGGAAAAAATAGCTATAATATCAGACATACATGGTAATATCACTGCATTAAATGCCGTATTAGAAGATATCAAAAAACGAAATATAAATAGAATTTTTTGTCTTGGAGATTTGGTTATAAAATGTTCAAATCCTGATTTGGTAGTAGATACCATAAAGGAAAATTGTGAAGTAGTTGTAAAAGGAAACTGCGATGACATCATTGCGAACAACTGCACTATTCCTATGCAATTTTGGACAAGAGAAAGATTGGGAGAAGAAAGAACTAAATATTTAGATAGCCTCCCTATATCATATGATTTTTACATGAGCGGATATTTGATAAGATTATTTCATGCTTCCCCTTTTGATTTGGAAAGCATTTTTAATCCTATGTATAAAAATAAAGGGAGATATAGAGATCTAGAAATTCCAAGTATAGATGCTCTATTTGAGAATACTCCATTTATTGGTAAAACTCCTGAAGATGAAGTACCAAACATAGTAGGGTATGGGCATATACACACTCCTAATCTATACAGATTCAAAAACAAAACCATATTTAACCCTGGAAGTATTGGTATTCCAATGGAGCTTGCTAACATAGATAAATCCGACCCATATTCTCAATTTTCTACACTTCCTTCATATATGATTCTAGAAGGCGAATATGGTTCTCGTGAATTAAGTTCTATATCATTTAACTTAGTTAGATTACCATACGATTTAGAAAAGGAAATTAAATTTTTAAAGTCATCGGATATGCCTGACAAAGAAAAAACAATTGCGAAATTACAAGTTGCTACGTACTAAATATATAGAAAGGATTGAATTTATATGAACAGCAAATTATGTTCAGTAAAAGAAATACTCAGTAAATATGATCAAGAGCATCTGCTCTCATTTTATGATGAACTTAGTGATGAGCAAAAAGAAATTCTTTTAGATCAAATATTGACTATTGATTTTGAACAAATAGCCCTGCTGTATAAAAATTCATTCACAGATACTGAAGTATGTATGGAAACTTTGGCTCCTTTACAACATATAGATAAATCAAAGTTAAAGCCTAATGAAGAAGAACACTTCAAAGCGTTAGGAGCGGAAGCTATTAGAAATGCAGAATTTGCTGTAGTAACTTTATCTGGAGGAGAACGGTACAAGACTTGGACATTCTGGTCCTAAAGGTACTTTCGAATTAGCTCTGCCTCTTAGGAAAAAATCTTTATTCGAGATATTAAATGATGGTCTAAGGCAAGCCTCTTCGGAGTATAATGTGACTATCCCTTGGTATATCATGACAAGTCACTCAAATTGTGCTTCAACTAGAAAATTCTTTGAGGAAAATAACTACTTTAACTATCCTAAGAACTCTGTTCGTTTCTTCTCTCAAGACAAATTGCCAATAGTTGATACAGAAGGTAAAATACTCCTTTCAGAACCCTATCTAATCCAAGAAGGGCCTAATGGTAATGGAGATGTTTTTAATGCCTTACTCAGAAGTGGCATGATTGAAGATATGAAATCCAGAAATATAAAATGGGTTTTCTTTTGTGGAGTTGATAACATCTTATTACGCATCGTAGATCCTCTCTTTTTAGGAATTACAATTTCAGAAGGTCACAAGATTTCCTCAAAAACTATATTCAAAGAAATGCCATTAGATACTGAATGTGTTTTCGCTAGGATTAATGGTAAACCAGGAATGTTACACTATAAAGATATAACTTTAGAACTATCAGAATCCCAAAATGATGATGGGGCTTATCTTTACAGAGAAGCTAATGTTCTATCTCATTTGTTAAGCATAGATGCCTTAGAAAAATCAGCTAATCTTAACCTTCCTTATAATAGAGCATATAAAAAAGCAACTTTTGTAAACGACGAAGGCATGAAGCAAGTTCCTGAAGAAAGAAATTCTTTTAAATTCGAAAAATTCATATTTGATAGTTTTAGTCACTTTGAAAATTTGCTGCTCTTCCGAGTAAGTAAAGAAGAATTCGCTCCTATCAAGGATATTGTTGGTTTAAATACAGCCACAAAATTATTTCAAAAAGAAATAATGAAAATAAAGTAACCTGAGGAAATAAATTAAAAGCTACTACTTGGCAATGCAGTCTTTGCTCTCTATTTTTAGATGTTCGGTTTTTAACAGTATAATTTTATTTTCATTTATTATCTTCAATAATTCCTTATCTTTTGGAATCTCGCTTAAATATTTCACTTGGTAAATCTCGTTATTTGTCTCAACTCGAGCATCTTTCGTTTCACAAAGAATTATTCCTATTGTTTTATTAAACTTACCTTGCTTCATATATTTATTAAAATAGTCAATATACATTTGCATTTGAAAAACATCTCGATTAGTTACCTTATTTATTTTTAAATCAACTAAAATATAAGAATTAATCTCATTATCGAAGAAAACTAAATCAACCTTATGAGTAAGCCCATTAATATTAACTTTATACTGCGATTCAAAAAACATAACATGATTACCAATCTCTCTTTTAAAGTTAGATATGTTATTTAATATTTCTTTTTCCAACTCTTTTTCACTTCGCTTTTTATTATCAATATTCAATACAATAGGGTCTTTTAAAGTCTTTTCCAGCTCATTTTTTAGTTTGCTTTTTCTCTGATTAGAAATAGTTCTTTCATAACCTTTTGATTTAATTAGCGAAGCAAGCTCATTTTTTGTAAGCTTCTTATCTTCAATTTCTTTCAAATAATATTCTATTTGTTTAAAATCACTTATTCTTAACATCTCCTTAATATGAGACCAATTTACCTTTATGAAATATTGCTCCGGAGCAACATTTGAAAAAATTTTATAAAACTTAATCATTCTAGTTATGTTCGAATAATCAAATCCTTTTCCATACTTTATTCCTAGTTCTTTGCTAAATCTATTTATAACAGCTTCACCATACTGAAAATCATTTTTTCTCCTATACTCAACAATCATTTTCCCAATATTCCAATAAAGCTCCATTAATTGTGTATTAATATTTCTAATGGTGTTATTAATTAATACATCTGCAGATAGGATTAATTCCTCGACATCTTTTTCAACTATTTCATTTTTATCAATTACAGCATTTGCCATTAATTATCCTTCCTTTCTTTGATCAATTTGACAAATTGTATCATGGAGTACATTTTCTCACAATAGTTTCCTTTGAATTTGTTTGACTTTTTGTCGACATTTTTCGACATTCCATAAACAAAAAATTCCTGCAACACAAAAAAGAAGACTAGACATCTCATCTAACCTTCTCAAAATATTTTACTTTAACTAACGCTTAAGCAACTTTATCTTTCTTTGCAAGTCTATACTCTATTTGATCATTTATAATCTCTTTTATAATTGCAACAGTTGGTACTGCCAAGAACATTCCTACTATTCCAAAAAATTCTCCAAATAATAGGACTGAAAATATTATTAATATTGGACTCATTTTTAACATTCTACCTACTAGTCTAGGATTTATAACATTAGCATCTATTTGTTGTAAGATAATTACTACTATCAAGAACCATAAAGCTTGAGTAAATCCTCCTGTAAATAGTGTAATAAATGATATCACTGCGGTAGCAACAATAGATCCTAACACTGGAATCATATTGGCTATACCTACTAGTATTGCAAAAAGCACTCCATATTCTATTCCCATAATCCATGTAGTAATACCTACCATAGTTCCCATTATTATAGCATCTATGACTTGACTTGATACAAATCTAAAGAATATTTCATTACCCCTTTTACAATAGTGAGCAAGAACCATGCTTGTTCTCTCTTTAAACAATGCTCTATTTGCTTTCCCCATATATTCTAAAATACTTCTTCTGCCTAACAGAATATATATTGAAACAAATATTGTTATAACACTTCTAAATAGAGTATTTACTGCTCCGCATGACCCCACTAATATATGCAGATATGTTATCCGGATTAATAAAAGTAGTAATATCTATACTTTCTAAAGTGTAAATAATATCATGTAGAGCTTCTCTACTAACTATAGAATCATCTGGTATAGTATCTATAAACGCAATCGCTTCCCTATAATAACCTGGTAAATTATTAGCTAAATCTATAACACTACTTGAAACAGCTGGAAGTATAACATTTACTGCCATTATAACTAGTAATACCACTAAAATATATGCTGTAAAAACTGATAATGGTCTTGCAGCTTTCTTCAATACTTTGACTTTAGCATACAATCTTTCTATAGCTCTACACGGTATATAAAATAAGTATGCTACTAATATTGCTAATAGAAATGGTCTTAATACTGACATTAGCCTTCCAAACGATACTGTCACATTTTCTTCAAAACTATCTACTGTGTGGAATACCATTACTATTGCTACTGCCAATGTAAACCAGTATATCCACTTAGTCCAATTTTTTTTGTCCTTCATAATACTTCCTCCTATACCTTTATGTGCAATCCTACAGGGCAATGATCACTTCCCATTATCTCTGGGAAAATCAATGCTTTCTCTATCTTGTCATTTATTCTATCAGATACAACAAAATAGTCAATACGCCACCCTACATTTCTTTCCCTAGATTTAGCCATATATGACCACCAAGTATATGCACCTTCTTTATTTGGATACATTTTTCTATATGTATCTGTAAAGCCTGCATCCAAAAGTCTAGTCATTTCTTCTCTTTCTTCATCTGTAAAACCTGCACTATTCCTATTCGTCTTTGGATGAGTTAGATCTATCTCCTTATGCGCAACATTTAAATCACCACAAAGAACTACTGGTTTTTTAGAATCTAGCTCTTTCAGATATTTTCTAAAAGCTTCTTCCCATTCTACCCTATAACCTAATCTTAAAAGCTCTCTTCCTGAATTAGGAGTATAGCAATTGACTAAGAAAAAATCTTCAAACTCTAATGTTATAACTCTTCCCTCTTCATCATGTTCAGGAACTCCAATATCATATATAACATTTAGAGGTTCTATCTTTGTATAAATAGCAGTCCCAGAATAGCCTTTTCTAATTGCAGAATTAAAATATTTACTATATCCCACAAAATTTAGGTCTAGTTGTCCTTCTTGCATTTTTGTTTCTTGGATACAAAAAACATCTGCATCTATTTCATTAAAAAACTCTTCAAATCCTTTTTTATGTATGGACCTAAGTCCATTCACATTCCATGATATCAATTTCATTTATATAACTTCACCCTTTCTAACACTCTATAAACCTTCGGTCCAAATGGTATCATGTGAAATTCTTCCTTACTCAAGCATTTTATTAACACTATTATTCCTACATATATAACCATACCTGTAATTATCGAAGTAATCGTGGAAATAGTATTGCCTGCATACACAGACATTAAGTTATACATACCGAAACACTCCCGCTCCCATAATTCCTGCAGCAATCAATGGCTTAAATATATGATTCTTGAAATTAATATTCAACTTTATATGTTTATTAAGTACCACAAAACATATTACAAAAACAATTACTTGGCATACGATAGAACTTATAACTGCTCCATATACATTAATGTTCGGATTACTAATTAGCACTATATTTAGTACTAGTTTAATTATTCCTCCTATCACTAACGAAACAACTGGTATCATTACTTTCCCAAGTCCATATAATCCACCATTTACTACGAAGTTAAGCGACACAAATATCATTGTAATTGTTGTCAGTGCAAGTAACCCTGCTCCCTCTGGCGCTGCCGGATATATCATTCTAAGTATTGGATCACTAATTACTGCTGTTCCTATCGCTGCTGGCAAAATAATAAGTATTGCTACAAAGAAAGAAAACGATAATCTCCTAGCCCCAACCTCCATATTGTTTTTTGCTATAGCTGATGATATAGATGGAACAAGAGCCGTACAAAATGCAGCAATCACTGCTATTGGCAGGTGCATAATCACTTCTACTTTAGCAAGCATTCCGTACTAATTCCATTGCATACGCTCTTAATTCCTCTGGCCTCGTAAGTACACCTTCATACGTACCTTGCACAACACGTGCTATAGTTATAGTATCAATCGTACCATTTATAATTCCAACTAATGACCCCAATGTCATGGGCACAGAAATCACAAGTATTGCTTTAACAAGAGTCCATGTTTTCTCTTTTGCTTCTTCTGACACTTCTTTATTCTGGATTGGTTCTAATATGCCTTTTCGTCTTCTTTGATAAAAAACAAATAAGTAACTAAACGATACTATAATCGCAAGTGTTGTAGCTAAATTCCCCGCTGCCGCCATGATAACTGGATCACTACCAATAAAACTATACACTAGTGTAATTGTAAGTACACACTTCAAAAACTGTTCCAATGTTTGTGAAACACTTGCCGCTTTCATGCTTCCTAGTCCTGCAAAATATCCCCTTAATACTGCTGACACTGCCACAAATACTATCGCTGGCGCAAGTGCTCTTAAGATATGGCCTATCTCTGGTATGTTTAACACAAATGTTGCAATTTGTTCAGCGAAAAAAAATAAAGCAAGTGATAACATTAACCCTATACTTGTAAACATGACTAAAGATATTTTAAATATTCTATGAGCACCTTTATTATCTCCTTTACCTACTCTTTCTGCAACCAACTTAGAAATAACTGTTGGTATTCCAACTGATGAAACAGTAAGCAAAATTGCATAAATTTGATAGCCTGAATTGTAGAATCCTTTTCCTACATCTCCAAAGCCTGGTATATTCATCATTACTATTCGATAAACAAAACCTAATAGCTTAATCACCAATTGTGAGATTATAAGCATCATTAGGTTCTTTGTAAACGAAGTATTATTTTCTTTTCCTATCATACCATTCTTCTCTGCTTTCACAAATCCATTTATATCATACTTGTACACGCTTTTCAAGGTAAAGTTATCCTTGTTGGCTGTGGTGGTACGAAGTCCCATGAGAGTGCTTCTGCTACACTAAATACCATTGCAGTTCCAGCTGTTGGGAACCATGTTCCAAAACTTTGATTAGCTAGAACACTTCTACCAACTCCCCATACTCTACTTCCGGTCAACCGATAATACAAATGAGTTTTCAGAATTTCCAGACATATCTCTTACATTCCCTACAACATTTGCCATAGCCGATCTAGTTGGGACAGCAACAGTTCCTGTAGCTACTCCATTAAATAGTCTTCCATCAACATTAGGTCCAAATGAATAAATCTGATTTCCAACTCTAATTTGCGAGTATGAATTTCCGTGTATTTATATCACTAGCTCCAGATATTCCTGGTATTCGTGTAGGAACAGTTACGTTTGTTGCTGCACCTTCAGCTCCTGTCATTCCATTCCCTAAACGCCCCAGCGCTCCAGTTCCCCATCCATATACATATCCATCAGCTGATAATGCTAAAATATGTCTTTCTCCATAATCTACTTTCACAATATTCTCTAAATTAGGAACTCGGCGTGGCGTAAATCTATTCGCAGCTGTTTCAGCATGTGTGGTTCCATCTCCAAGTTGTCCACGTAAATTGCTTCCCCAAACATATACATGTCCTTCATTAGTTACTGCAGCTCCACCAAAACGTCCCATTGCAATATATACAAAGTTTCCACTTGTTGTAATTTGAACAGGTGCTGCTCTATCAGCAGTAGTATTACCTTGTCCAAGTGCTCCTGTGTCAGATTGACTCCCCCATGTCCATACATTCCCATCAATCCCAATAGCACCTGTTGCTGCCCATTGAGAATCTACTTGTGTAAATGTCATTGTTCCCGCTACACGTGTTGGCCTATTAAGAACTCCTGCAGTTGTCGGAGCACTAGTTCCTGGTCTTCCACTAGCTCTATTACCCCAAGCAAATGCATGTCCATTACTGTTAATCGCAAATATCGTGTTTTGCCCACTTGCTAACTGCGTAACTGGAAGATCTTCAAAAAAGCTTTGTGGTATTTGTGTTGGCACACGAAGCGCAACTGAATTAGAAGTTCCTGAAGTCCCTTGTCCACGTTGCGCCATATCATTTGCACCAAATGTCCAGACTCTACCATCTGAACTTAAGAGGGCCGTATTATTTTGCCCACTTACTATCTGAACAAAATTCCAAACTTCTATATTCACAGTTACTGGCTCGGCGCTATTCCCTTGTGAATTTGTGACATTAAACGTCACGGTTCTTCTACCCGCATTTAACCCTGGTGATACACTAACAGTTACACTATCTGTTAAGTTCCCATCCGTTTCATCATCTGCTGTTACATATGACGTAAAATCAAAATTATTGGCTTGACCCATAAAGAAGAAATTTGGTATATTGTCCGCTACTACAATAACTGGCGTGGTCTGCGGGATTCCAAATACAAGCTCTAATCTTGAACCTAGACTTTGCTCCTCAGGTAAAGTAGCTATATCTGATCTATACCTAAATGTTATTTGGAATGTTATTGTTTCAAATCCTCCAATACGATCTTCTACCATTTCTATTCCTGTTAATGTATATGTCATGTTTTCGTTATTGAAATTTGTTCTAAGAATCTCTTCTAAAACAAAAGGTTGATACGTAAAATTAGTAACTGTTATTTCATAAGTTACTGTACTCTCTAAATCTGGCAAAGTAACTCCAGTTATAATTCCTGCTACCGCAAACTGTGAATTATAGTCTTCCATGCCTCCATTTGTTCCAGAAACTAGTCTTAATCCTGTAATTCTGACATCTGCTTCAGTTCTAAAAACAGCATCACCACTAATTGTTAAGTCTTCATTTAAAGCTGAAAAGGCAACCGACACAAGAAATATAGATACCATTGTTATTGCCATTATCAATGATATTGGAATATTTATTTTCTTTAATACATGATTTTCTCCTGTTGACTTTTGTTTGTTCATTCTCTCTTCTCCACATTAGTTGATTCATAAACTATAAACCAAATTTTATTAAAACTTCTCTACCTCATCATCCTGTTAAGCATAACCGTTGGATATCCTAGTACTGGTATTCTAAATCTTGTAACTCCAATTACATCATATGCCGGAATTGGAGAACCATCTTCTGTAGCATTGTTATCCCCCTTTGTGTAAAAAAATCTTTCATCATTTACTTCAAGGATTCTAATTAATCTATGCACAATGACTCTGTCTTCATAGTAAAATACTAAAATCTCGCCTTTCTCTAATTCATTTTTTTCTTCATCAGTTAATCTTCTTACAATAACAATATCTCCTACATTAATTGTTCCTGACATACTTCCGGGATCCTATTGTAATTGTAAAATATCTAAAAAATCCGGATGCTAATGTTATCATAACAATCATAAGAACAACCACAATTGTTCCTACAATTGTTACACCTTTTCTCTTTCTTTTAAAAGTTTTAGGGTCTACCTTTATAAGACTACGTGAAACAATGTACATGAAAATTGTAGGCGTTATTATTTCTATTATAGCCAGCATATATATACCAAAGTTTGTGAAAATCGGCAAAAAAAGTATTGGTAGCTCAAAGAAAAATCTGTATATTAAGCCTGGTTTATATCCTACTCTTAAACTTACATATGTAAGCATGATGTTTTTCGTAATTGATGGTAAGAGAATAAGACCTGTAAACATTATAAGTCCTTCTATATCTGCCAAATTAAAAATTGTTAATTTTAAAGCAATATCTACTATTACAAAAAGAAATATTGATAGTATACAAAGGCTTCTATATCTGCTCCCTTTTGTAACGATAATATATCTCATAATCTCTGTGAGCGTAATTATAAATATAGCTACTACTACACGCCTTATAATATCGCTAGGTGTTAATGAATATGCAGTTCTTACAAATCCAAGTGCAAATCCTATTAAATTAGTAATAATCAAATAAGTAATAGAAAAAATAACTGTTGTTAATATTATATCTTTTTTATAGCGGCTTCTATCTTTTTCATATCCTAAGAAATAGAAAAGGATGGTTGTTGTTACTGCTAAAAAAACAAGTAATGTATTTGCTGTGAAAAATCCGAAAACAATATGAAGAATAAAGACAGCTATTAGAATAGCTTCTACCATTAGTACTTTCATATATCCTGGTTTAATCTTCATATTCATGCTTGGCTTTTACTCCTTTCGATATACACAGAAAATTGAACTTTACTATTAAACAAAAAAGTATTTAGGGCGCACTATATAGTACGCCCATGAATGACTCTAGGCCACTTCTATATATTAATTATTAATCTTGAACATATATCGTTGTTATTCCTAATCCACCGATCTCAACATCATCTGTCGGTAATGCACTAGCTGTAGAATTAAAGCTTAATGTCAACCATAGTTCTCTTGTTTGTCCGGCCGTTAACGTATCACCAACTGCAACTGCTGCCCCATCTGTATAAGTCAATGTGTAAGTCACATTAGCTGCCATTAATGCTTCATCAGCTGCTCTGTCGGTTACATCTGTTGCCAATCCAGTAAAAGTTATTCCTTCCTTAGTAAGCGTCCCAATTTCTGCTGGTATGGTACCTGCATTTGTAACATCAAATACTATTCTTACTGAATCACCTGGACGGCTTAGTCTAGCATGAAACCCTGTTACTGATGTCGCTGTTAATGTTGGCATTGTTTCTACAACTGCTTCACCCGTTACTGTTGCTGGCGACCTAAGGTTTTCATACCTAACTTCCCAAGATTCTGCTTGTATTAGTCCTGTACCATCGATATTAAGTGTTGTTGATAGAGCTGCAAACGCAACCGTAACACCTGCTACTATTAGTAACAATGCGATGATGACAAAAACTTTTCTTGTCCTTTGTCTTTCCATCGTTTTCTTTCCTCCTTTGTATAATTTAATATATTTTTCACTCTAGCTCTCTATTTTAATAGCTAGAAATGTTAAAAACTTAATATAAACATCTAATCTAATTCTTCCTTTTCTTTTTTCTCTATTAATGACCTTTTATCTTCTAAAATATATCTATAAACTTCTTCTCCATTTTTTACAATAAACCAACTTTTTTGATTTTCATCTATTTCCATAAACAAAATAGATTTACTTAGCCTGTCGCTTACATCCAATAATTGTTCAAAGCTTGTTACATCAATAACTGCTTCTTCATTTTGTATTTGTATCATCTTCTTAACTTCTATAACTACTCTGTCATAGTTCCTTAATATTCTATCCATTTGCCTTTGATATAAACTTTTTTTACCATTTATTTTTACTATTAATAAAATGATTTGTGCCATAGAAATAACAGTAATTATTATAAACAAGTAGCTAATATATTTTAAAATAGTAGTGAGCATTCCATTTTGAACCACGAAAATATCGTCATTTGCATTTATTTCAGTGTGATCTATACTAGTCATAAATGTTTGCTCCGCTAATGGTATCACCATTTTCATGTTACTATTTATATTTACCGGTTCCCCAATCCTCTCGTGCTTTCCGTTTATATCAACATAGAAATTTAGAGTTAAAGTACTCTCTGCTGCGATATTATTAGAAGTTTTAAATTCTCTAATAAATTTATTATGAGCACTATAATCTATTCTTACATTTCTACTAATATTGATTTCACTTGAATTTTCTAATCTTCTTGTAGTTTCTGGGGTTAGCCTTTCTGTATTTTGAAAAATGATTGCGCTTTGATTATTTCTTTCAAAAACCATAACTTCTAATTCTACAAAATAGGTATACTCAATATATTCCATATCCCTAATATTACTATCATCATCTATTGAAAAATTATAATCAAAAGTAACATCAATGTAATTAATTAGGTTCGCAATATAGCTCATACCTGCCGGCAAGTATGATACATCATAATAATCGTTTTCTTTTAAATTCACTCTATAATTAAGATTACTTCTCTCTGTATAATTAAATGAAACAACTCCTTGTGCAAAAATTGATAAAAAAGATGCACCACTAGCAATCACTATAAACAATAATGTAATTGCTAGTTTTTTCATCATCTTTTTTTTATTCCTAATATAAATAATGGAGTTTTTATCCTTCCCATTTTTTTCTTGCATAGTTTGCCGCTCCCTCTTCTTTTAATTAATCGAATTTATTACATATCAGCCAAATTTATCATTTCCAATATTTTTTATTGTTCCCTTTCTTGACAAAATATTTCATGTTTCAACAAATTTTTTATAAGTTTCGAAATATTTAAAACTACTTGTAATATCTAAAATAAATTTACCCTGAAAATGTTAAAATGGAAAATTGTACAAATCAAAAAAGAGTAGCTCTATTAAAACTACTCTCCCTTAAATCGTCTCATATATTCCATTGAAATATTCCTAGCTCTGCTACATCTTTATCTTATACTGTATCTCTTTTGTCAAATCTAGAATTACTAAATCACAATTTAATTTTTATAATCCTCTTCTATCAAATAGTCTATCACATTCACAATCTTAATTCCCTCTTCAGTCATTCCAGTAAAAATCCTATCCGAAGTCAATATTATTTTCTCGTAATTATCATCTATATCTCTTAATGGAGTAATTTCCCTTACTCTTGTTTCTTCTCCTAACATCGTCTCTGTTACTTGAATATACTTTTTATCTGATGCTGATACCGCAATAAAATCTATTTCATTTTCTCCTATTTTACCTATATATACTTCATATCCTCTTCTTATTAATTCAAAATATACTATATTTTCAAGTACGTGACCTCTATCCATCTCCTTATATCCTAGTAACATATTTCTTATTCCAGTATCAACAATATAATGTTTTCCAAGTGTCTTCAAGTACTGTTTTCCTTTTACATCATACCTTCTTACGCCATAGAAAATATATGCATTTTCTAAATACTTAATATAATTATCTATCGTCCTACTTGCTGGGTTTCTTTTGGTGTTTTCTATATCACCTTCGTTCCCAAGAACATTTCCTATGTTATTCGAAGATGTAATATTACCTATGTTATCTGCTAGAAACATAACTACTTTTTTAAGTAATAATGCATCTGTAAGCTTATTCCTAGCAACTACATCTTTTAATATAACCGTTGAATATATTCCTTCTAGCACATCTATTATTCTCTCTCTATTATGTTCGTATTCAGATATAACAGGCATCGCACCATTCTTTACAAATAATTGAAACTTTTCATCCATAGTCATATTTGTTTCAAAAATATTAAAATCTAAATATTCTTTAAACGACAATGGTAACATCTTTACCTCTACATATCTACCAGATAGTAATGTAGAAAGTTCTGACGATAGTAAATAAGCATTAGAACCAGTTATATATATGTCTACATTAAAATCTACTAAAAATGAATTCACAGCTTTCTCCCAATGTTTCACCATCTGTATCTCATCAAATATTAAATAAGTTTTGTCGTTATTGGAAATTTTGCTTTGTATTGATTTATACAATGCCTTGTATTCTTTAATATCATCATGCTCTATTGATTCAAAATTCATTTTAATTATATTCTCTTCTTTTATTCCATCTTCTAGCAGCCTCTCTATAAACAGATCTAATAATGTAGATTTACCACATCTACGAACTCCTGTTATTATCTTCACTGCATTTTTATCTTTAAACTCTAATAGCACCTTCATATAATTATCTCTGTTTTTATTCTTCTTCATCATCATGTATTTCCACCCCATTTTCCTATATTTAAATTATAACAACCTCCTTTAAATTTGTCAATAGTTTTTGACTTTCAAGTCAAAAACTATTGTGTTTTTATATTTTTTCGACTTGAAAGTCAAAAAAATTCAATATAAAAGAAGAGCAATAATAATATACCACTCTTCCTCACTATTTTTCTTATATATTCTATTGTAATGTTTTTATATGATATTTGTTAATACCAACCTACTCTTAGGAAATGATTCCATGCTGCTGTTGGTGTACTATGTCTTCCTGCAATATAGTTTATACCCCATCTAATTTGTGTCTGCCAGCATGTTATATATGTATATGCTGCTGTTCCCGGATTAGGTTCCCAAGAACCTCCGGAACCAGTTCCTTGTCCTCGGAAATGGGTTCCCATCATTGCTTGAGGAATTCCTCTAGCTGCAGAACTTGGATTTCTAGCGTTAGGATTCCAATTAGACTCTCGATTCCATAAATTTATTAATGCTTGAAAGTCATAATCAGACCAGCCTCTTGCTATTACGTGTTCATGTGCATATGCTTGAAATAATCCAACATCCCCACCTCTCACGCCTGCTCTCGTCGTAGGTCTGTTTTGTGTTTGTACAATTCTATATTGTGGTTCTCTAATAACTCTAGTTTCTATTTCTACTCTTGCTATCTCTATATCATTTTGGAAAGTTACTTTATATTTTGTTTCTACTTCTCCGTTTCTACCTTGCTGTATAACTCTGTTATCAGTATCTCCACTTCCCTCCGACACATCTCTTGTTATTGTTTCAAATGGTATTTCTTTTATTACTACTTCAATTCTGTGTTTTATATCTTCATACCTTTGCAAGATATCTTCTACACTATTTTCATCTGGAGATTCCGCAACTTCTATTATTTCAAACTCTACCGATCCTATCTCAAAGATCTTTATTGTTCTTGTTTCTGTAATTTCTTCATCTAAACCTGGTAAAACAGTTTCATTAGAAGCTAATATTATATTATTATCTGCTAAAATTTCTGATACCTTTGTTCTTGATGTTAAAACTGTAATTTCATGATTATTTGAAAATTGTATTGTAACACTATTTAATTCTGTGTTACTTGCAATAACTGCCTTAATCCCTAAGATAACTATAAATATTAAACTAATCGCTAGTGTCTTTCTTAATGATAGCGCAGCCTTTTCATTTCTGCCCATAACAATTTTTTCCCTCCTTAACGGTACTTTTTATTATACAACTCTTCCTATATCTTGTCAAATTTTCTGTTTTAAAGTCGCTAAAACATGTATATCCGTAAATTTTGTACTATAATTATACTTGCTTATATACACCATTACTCTTATGCTAATCCAAAAACTTTCCAACATAAAAGAGTGGCTAACCACTCTTTTATCAATTTTCTTATAAATTCTATTGTAATATCTCTACATATACCTGTCTTCTTCCCCAACCTAACGCTGTTTGATGACAACCTTTGTATATGTCTAATATATTTCCTACTACTGCTCCACCTCTATCTTCTACTGTAAATACCCCTACTAAGTTCCCATTACTCCAGATTCGCATTTGAGTACCAAATGGAAATCTTGTTGGTGCCGCAATTGTACGGTTAGCTGTAGCTCTTGCACCAGAAGCCGTTATCCCTTGACCTGCCACATTACTTCCTCTTGTACAAATTGCTGCGCATGCACAATATGCTGTAGCTTGGAACCACCCAGACTCAACAACTGCTCTTTCATCTCCTGTATCTCTTGCTCCCGACCTTGTTGTAGGTCTGTTTTGTGTTTGTACAATTCTATTTTGTGGTTCTCTAACAACTCTAGTTTCTAATTCTACTCTTGCTATTTCTATATCATTTTGAAATGTTATCTTATACTTTGTCTCTCTTAGTCCATTTCTACCTTGTTCAATAACTCTATTATCAGTATCGGTGCTTCCACTTGAAACATCTCTTGTAATTGTTTCAAAAGGTATTTCCTCTTCTACTATTTCAATTTTATGTTTTATATCTTCATACCTTTGTAAGATATCTTCTACACTATTTTCATCTGGAGATTCCGCAACTTCTATTACTTCAAACTCTTCTGAACCTATCTCAAAAATTTTTATTCTTCTTGTTTCTGTAATTTCTTCATCTAGACTCGGTAAAACAGTTTCATTGGAAGCTAATATTATATTATTATCTGCTAAAATTTCTGATACCTTTGTTCTTGATGTTAAAACTGTAATTTCATGATTATTTGAAAATTGTATTGTAACACTATTTAATTCTGCGTTACTTGCAATAACTGCCTTAATCCCTAAGATAAATATAAATATTAAGCTAATCGCTAATGTCTTTCTTAATGATAACGCAGCCTTTTCATTTCTGCCCATAACAATCATTTCCCTCCTTAACGGTACTTTCCATTATACAGCTTTTCATATGCCTTGTCAAATTCTCTTGCCTTCAAAACCTCCAAAACTCATAAATCCGTAAGGTTTTCATGTTATATTATATGCCTACTTGTACAAGAAAATTACCATTAATAGGATTTCTCTTTCACTTTATTCTAAATAATTCTTTTGCATTACTATATGTAATTTCAGCAATCTCTTCTACTTTCATACCCTTAACATTAGCTATCTTTTCTGCAATATATTTAAGATTTCTAGAATCATTCCTTCTACCTCTTAGTGGGTCTGGGCTAAGATAAGGGCAATCTGTTTCAATTACCATTCTCTCTAATGGAACCATATCAATAACTTCATCTGCTGATTTAGCATTCTTAAATGTCACTGGTCCTGCGAAAGATACATAGTAGTCTAGTTTTAATACTTCTTTTATGAGCTCTCTATTTAGTGGACAGCAATGAAATACACCTTTGTTTTTGCATTGTTTTTTGTTTTTCAAAATATCTATAATATCTTCTACTGCATCTCTTGTATGTACAATTATTGGCAAACTCAATTCATTTGCCATCTCTATTTGCTTTATAAATATCTCTTGTTGAAGTTCTTTGTTCTCTTTGTTCCAATAATAGTCTAGTCCTATCTCTCCTATTGCAACTACTTTTTTTTGCTTAGCTAACTCTTGTATTTGCTCCAGAGACTCTTCAATGTGTACTTCTCCATTTTCAGATATGATTCCACTTAAATCATTTGGTGATATCCCGGACTGATGCATATATAAAATCATATTCTTCTGCCATTTCTATTGCCTTCTTAGATGACTCTATTCCATATCCTGCATTTAATATCTTTACTACTCCCTCTTCATATACACTTTTAAGTACTTCTTCTCTATCATCTTCAAATCTTTCATCATTATAATGAGCATGTGAATCAAAAAACCTCATCTTATCCTCCACTTCTGGAAAATCAAATATTCAATGCTTTGTCTAAATGCTTACCAAATCTTCCATTAATCCAGTACTACTTTACCATATTCCTCATCATCTATGCAATTCTAATTCTTTACTTTCTTTTTTTTAATGACAGCTTTTCTTATATTTTCCCATAATATCCCTGTGAAATTTCATAATCTTAGTGTTACGAAAAATGTCTTTTGTTCATATATTGTAATATGCAATAAAATATGTAGAAAGGATGATTATAGTGAGTACTTATAGAGTTGTACCCGGAGACAGTATGTGGAGAATAGCTGTAAAACATCAAGTTGGATTTAGCGAATTATTAGCTGCAAATCCCCAAATTACAAATCCCTCACTGATTTTTCCAGGTCAAATAATCAATATTCCAAACGCTCCTGAATTTATGTCCTTTGAAAATGAAGTAGTACGTTTGACTAATCTCGAAAGAGCAAGAGCTGGTTTGTCACCACTCACTCGGGAATTGGGAAATAGCACGCGTTGCTCGAATTAAATCACAAGATTTTATAGACAGAAATTATTTTTCACATAATTCACCCATTTATGGAACTCCGTTTCAAATGCTGCATTCATTTGGGATTCAGTTCTCCGCTGCTGCCGAGAATATAGCCAGAGGACAGCGTTCACCTGCAGAAGTAGTAAATTCATGGATGAATTCGCCAGGACATAGAGCCAATATACTAAACCCATCATTTAACCAAATAGGTGTAGGTGTAGCAAGAGACAATAGAGGCACATTATTTTGGACACAAATGTTTACAAGAAGATAGTTAAAAGGAAGTATTTTAAAATAATAGTATTTAACATGCCTAGGATGATTTCTAAATTTAAGAATAAACAAAACCTAATCATTTTCATACATACGATGAAAATGGTTAGGTTTTCTCTTTTATCTTGATCATTTTGTTACTATTCGTAAAACAAATCAATTACTCTAGTCTATTCTTCTACCATCACTATCACAGTAGCAACAGCATATTCTTTACAATGCGATATACTTATATCAATATCTTTTATTTTATCAATCTTTATACCTAAGAACTCTACTTTAGGATTACCACTTACATCATTAACAACTTGGCTGTTTTGCCATGATAAGTCAAATCTATTATCAAGTAACGAAGAAACTGCTTTAAAAATAGCTTCTTTAGCAGCAAATCTCCCAGCATAGTGATAATACTTAGATAATTTTTTGCTTTCACAGTATTCTATTTCTTTAGGAGTATAGATTATTTTTAAAAATTTATCTCCGGTTCTTTCAATTGACCTTCTAATTCTGCTTACTTCTATTATATCTGTGCCACATAAGATTCTCATTTCTACCCCTTTATATTTATCTATATTATCTTCTGTAGAATAATCTTGAGCTATCTAAATGCCATTCTCCTATAAAGTCTATAAGAATATCGTAATCTCCATCTAAATTTACTGACGGTTCAAGTACTACTACTCCAGCTCTATTAATTGCTCCCCATCTACCGGTTTCTTTTAACTGCTGCAAATCCATATCTGTTTTGCTCTTTAGCATCATCATAAGTATGTGCTACAACCACATTCCCATAACTATCTACAAACCCAAATCTACCATCTCTTCTATCTAAGAATAATGTATTCGCTACTAATATATCTCTTGAGTTTCTTCTTTCAAAACTAAAATTGTAGAAAATATTTTCACCATTTGCAAACACAGTTATGAAGTTTCTTTCCGTATCTAAATCTGTAATTATTCCTACAATTCTTTCTGCAAAATTATTATCAATAATTACACTCATGTATGTTGTTTTATCAGCCATGAAAAAGTCTCCTGTATCGATAAATGTCATAGCTAGATATTCAAAATCTAATATAGTTTCATTTTCTAAATTAATAACTCCATATTTTCCATCTAGTCTTGCAATATAGTTCTCTCCAAAAGCAAATCTAATTGATTCATACATAAATGGAACTACTGTTTCTCCAGCTCTATTTATAATCCCATATTGTGAACCTGTATTGCTTCTAGCAACTATATTTTCTCCTCTTATATCCGTAAATCCGCCGAAATCTCCTTCTAATATTGTTTCTCCAAAAATACTAACAAGTTTGTATTCTCCATTTTCTCTTACAGCATATATTTCCGTGCTTCCTACACATAGTATTGCCTCATATATTGTCTCCAATCGTGGTGCTCCAGTTATGCTTCTTAACCCGTGGTTCCCATAGCTATCCACTACTACATATGCTTCCCTCTGTCCTTCTCTAAGTGTAAATATTTCTGCATACCTAACAGGAATTATAGGTTCACCTCTTTCATCAACAAGTCCTACTTGTCCATCTCTTGTAACTACAAAATTTGAAGTTGCTCCGACGAATAGCTTGTATCTCATCATATACGTATTCTAAAATTATCTCTCCATCAAGATTTACAAGGCCATATCTGCCGTTTCTACTAACTCTTAAAACATTCTCTTCATGCCATATATTGTTCCTTGAATCAAAATTATCTATTGCTTCTACTCTATCAAAGCCTGTAATTATTTGTTCTCCATTTTCATTAATAGCTCTTGATCTATATGTTCCCAAAGCATCATCTATATTATCTGTAACTATAAATACCGCTCTACTTCTGTTAGGTACAATCACCATTTCTTCATGTGTATTTTCTATAACTACCTCACCTAAACTGTTAATTACACCCCATCTACCATTAGAATAGCTGGCAAAAAAACTAACTGTTTGTTCATCATCTCCGCTATTTCGTGTTACTAAATTTACAATTGTAATGATTATCATTACAGTTACAGCTATAGCAATAATCACACCAAATACTTTCTTGTAATTTAATTTAGGTTCCGGGTCGTATCTTCTACCTTTTCTCATACAAATCCTTGCCCCTTTCATTTTTCATTAATAATATATCATAATTACATAGTATTTTTCAATATTCAAAATGCATTGTTTTTTTCTCTCCAGTATTTTTCATATAACTCTTTAGCTGTTTGCGGACTATCCAGTCCACTTGCATTCTTAATTGGTGCATAATCTTTTTCTCTTATACCCCTATATAATGAAATCTCATCGAATAAAGCAAAAGCATCAAATATAAACTTCTCAAACTTATAGCAATTTGGTTCCTCTGGCACCACTAATACTTCATTTTTATCTATATAATTAGATTTCTTTAACGCTACATGATATGGCATATTTTTTGAACTTGCCTTTGTTATAGCATCTAAAGAAAATATATGAGCTATAATATTAGTCTCTCCAAAAACAAGTTCTCCATATTCATTTACTTTTGATGCTGCAGCCGGAGGAAGCTCAGTATACTCTACTATTCTAACTTTATCATCCCTTTTGCAAAACACTCCAACTCTTTCTTCTGGTCTTGCTTTTAGAACGGTCTTTGCTGCGACTTCTGTTCCTTTTTTAATACATAGTCCTACTAGTGGTAAATCAACTAATTTTAATAATACATTGTCAATCCCACCTACAAAAACCCATTCAACTCCTTTTGCATACATGTCTTCAAGCACACCTTTTTTTGCCATAGAACTAAAGACTCCACCATTACCATTAGATGCTTCCTTTATTAGCATATTTTCATCCATTATTAGTTTTCCTTGCATGTCCAATAACGGTAGTTCCTCTTGCTCAAAAATACCTACATAATCTTTTGGATATCCAAAAAAATCATGTTTTTGCAAAAATTCTACGGTCTTTTCATTGTTCTCTCTACTCGTCATTATATACCACGGTATTGTAACATCATGCTTAAGATTTGCTCTCCCCAAAGTTTCTGCAAGTATTTGAAATAAGTATTTTCCTTCTTCACCTACATCTATTTTAAACATTCCTTTTGGATCATCATTTCCGTAGTCTTGTTCCGTTGTCCACCTGCCATAATAACAACAGCATACTTATTATCCTTAATAACTTTTCTTCCAGCTTCTCTATACTCATCTAGTACTCCTTTAGGTAATCTAGCTGGATTTAAAGCTTCTACTGGTTCAAGTTCATGTATATCTACTTGAATATCTGACTTTGCCAAATCATATAATTCGTTTAGTTCTTCAAAATCAATTCCGTACTATTTGATCTATTAAAGCTTGTACTTGCTCTTTTGAAAGTTTTGGAATGAAATCTAAAATATGTTCCTGACCATATTCTTTCAAAAGTTCTTTAGCTTGGTTTAATTTATTCTCCATCTTCTGCTCCTCTTTTCTATAGTCCCCATCGTTTTATTAAAACGAATCAAAAGTAGCAAGACTCTAGGCAAATTAACGACGTAGATTCCTATTTTTGATTCGTACAAGTCATATCTCTATATAATATACAATATATATGGTACTATGGGCAAGTCTAGATTTATATTTATTAAACTTAAGAACCTGATTTTTAGTTTTTGCATTTGTTTATTCATGCTTTTCTTAATTATATTTTCAGGAGATAACCTCACAGCCGCTAGGTCACGGTTTATCTCTTTGGGCAAATTCTGTTGTTCCCTCACTACTGCCATTCTTTATTGCAACGAATCTTTTATCTCACACTTCAGTAGTTTCCATTCTAGGAAAATTGCTACGCAAAATAATGAAACCTCTTTTTAATGTGCCTGGAGAAGGTTCTTTTGCTCTTCTAATGGGTACCATTAGTGGTTATCCTATGGGCGCAAAAATAGTAGCAGATTTTAAAGAACGTCAAACTTTAACAAAAATAGAAGCAGAAAGATTACTTAGCTTTACTAACAACTCTGGTCCTTTATTCATTGTCCGGAACAGTGCGGCGCGCGGCTTCTTTCATAACGCAAGAATTGGCATTCTCTTGCTCTTTACGCACATCCTCGCAAGCATAACCGTCCGGCTTCATATTCAGATGGTGGAAAAGAGACAAAAAATATATACAAGAAGAACATATGGCCTCAAACCAATACAATCCATTACAAAAAGTGGCTCCTACATCAATAAATCTATCCAACTTAGGAGAAATACTATCTAAAAGTATATTAAGTGCTATTAACACCATTCTCCTAATTGGAGGATTTGTGGTTCTATTTTCTATACTAATATCTATGCTTAAAAACACAGGAACCCTTTTCATATTATCAGAACTACTGAGCCCTATACTAACACTCCTCAGAATACCAGATAATTATATTAGTGGAATTATATCAGGTATACTCGAACTTACAAACGGAGTTCAAGCTATATCTCTAATAAACTCAAGACAGTTATCTACTACAATAATCATAGCTAGCTTCTTAATTGGATTTGGAGGTATATCTGTACTTCTTCAAGTACTCTCTATTACATCTAAACAAAATATATCAATTAAACCATATATAATTCGGCAAATTATTACAAGCTTCCTTTTCAGCTCTGTACACTGGCCTAATTTTACAAAACGCACTATTCAATTTAGATTTATAGCAAATTACAAACATAACTTCATATCCCCTATTATTCCAGAAAGCTTGCACGGCTCTAAAGATTACTTGACTTTTATGTCAAATAATGGTATAATTTATATAATGATGCGCTTATATGTGCATACATGGCGCGCACTGCATATTTTAAGTGTGCGAAAAATATACTATGAAAGGAGACGACGACAAAAACA